>ERZ761607.1935-NODE-1935-length-23896-cov-6.125079_pt1 | contig 23896 bp, 18 predicted proteins | sample MGYA00511164_ERZ761607 | MGnify/ENA primary metagenome ERZ761607 (study PRJEB28899, sample SAMN02445080) | bioreactor sludge metagenome | biome: EBPR sludge | place: Australia: Brisbane, Thorneside Wastewater Treatment Plant | collected 2011-06-22 ... | reverse complement strand
CCGATGGGCATGTGGTCCATGATGAAGGTGATGAAGATGTAGTCCTTGTCGTTGGCTTCGGCGCCGGGCAGCGCGGCCTTCACCTCGGCGCGATAGGCTTCGCGCAGGCGCTTGTCCTCCGTCAGGGCGGTTGACAGTTGTTCGTTGTCCGTGGGCTCGCCGGCGCGGTGGGCGGTCACCCATTCATTGGCGGCAATGCTGATCTCGGCGGCATTGGTGGCATGTTGTGCTTGCACCTCGGTAGGTCGACCCATTGGGTCGACGCTACGGGTGTTTCGATCGGGCGTCGCATTTCCATCATCTGATCGTCTGATCATCTGATCGCCCGCATTGAGCGAAGTCGAAATGTCTGATCGCATCGCCTCCACGTTCGCGCTGTTCCAATGCACGGGCGCCGCATTGAACAGGTAGAACACGAACACCAGCACGCCCGTGAGCAGGATGAAGAACTGCATGGGGACCTTCAGCAGCGCGTTCATCCACAACCCGCGTTGCGCTTGCTGCACGTTCTGTCCGCTGAGGTAGCGCTGCACCTGGCTCTGGTCGGTGCCGAAATAGGCCAGCTGCAGGAAGAAGCCGCCGATGAGGCCGCTCCACAGCGTGTACTTGTTGCTCGGGTCGAAGCTGGTGTCGATCACATCCGTCTTGCCGAGCGCGCTGGCCAGCTGCAGGCTCTCCACGAAGCCGATGTGCTCGCGCAAGTACCACACCACCAGCCCGAAGGCCACGAAGAGCCCGCCGAAGATCACGGCCATCTGCTGCTTGTGCGTCACGCCCACGGCCTTGGCGCCGCCGGTGGTGGTGTAGAGGATCACCAGCGTGCCGATGAAGACGCAGGTCCAGCTGAGCGGCCAGTGCAGCACCTTGCTGAGGATGATGCTGGGCGCGTAGATGGTGATGCCGGCCGCCAGTCCGCGCTGGATGAGGAAGAGCCCCGCCGTGAGCAGCCGCGTACGCGCATCGAAGCGCTTGCCGATGAACTCGTAGGCGGTGTACACCTTCCACTTGTAATACAGCGGGATGAACACGCGGTTGATCACCAGCATGGCCAGCGGCAGCCCGAAGTAGAACTGCACGAAGCCGAGCCCGTCGAGGTAGCCCTGACCCGGTGTGCTCAGGAAGGTGATCGCGCTGGCTTGCGTGGCCATGACACTGAGCCCGACTGCCCACCAGCGCTCATCGCCGCCGCCGCGCAGGTAGCTCTCGCTGCCGGTCTCCCGCCGCGTGCGCCACACGCCATAGCCCACGATGAAGCCGAGGGTGCCGAGGAGGATGGTCCAGTCGAGCCAGTGCATGGGTCACGAGGTGAATGGGAGTTGGTGAATGGCGAATGGTGAATGCCAGCTCTGCCGCCATTCACCATTGACCATTCGCCATTCACTTTGCATTTGTACTCCGCGGCGATATCAGATTCGCAAAAAACCGATACGCTCCCGGCACCCCCGCGGGCAACTGCCGGAAGAAGCTGATGCCCGTGTAGATGAAGCGTCCTTTGCCGTGATCGCAGGTGATGAGGCCGCCGGTGAGCGGTTGTTCGCCGGGATCGTTCCACGCGATGAGCGGGGTGTAGTTGGTTCCGAACTCGCCGGCGAAGTAGAGGCCGCGTTCCTGCACCCAGCCCTCAAAGTCGGCAGCGGTGATGGCGTTCGGTGTGGTAAGCAGCGGGTGCTTGGGATCGAGGAAGGTGGGCGGCGCCTCCTCCACGGTCACACGGTCGCGGGTGATCTTGAAGGGGTGTGGACCGAGCGTGCTGGGATCGATCTGGAAGTCCTCCATGCCGGAGACCGCGAAGCGCGGCGTGGTGTTGTACTGCACGACCAGCGTGCCGCCTTTTTCCACGTACTGGAGCAGCAGCGGGTGCAGCTCCTTCATGCCCTTGGTGGCGTTGTAGGCGCGGATGCCGGTGACGATCGCGTCGTACTTCTTCAGCTCTTCCAAGGAGAGCTGTCCCCCTGAGCTCGTCGAAGGGTCGATGAACTCCACGATGACCCCGAGCTGCTCGAGGGCCTGCGGCACCTCATCGCCGGCGCCTTTCACGTAGCCCACGCGCTTGGCCGTGGTGGTCACATCCAGCGGCACCAGCTTCACCTCGGCGGGCGTGTAGTACACCTGCGGCATGATGTGCGGATAGTCGATCTCGTGCAGGGTGCGGTCAGCTATGCCCTTGGGACCGGTGAACGCGAACTTCACGGGGTCTGCTTGGGCGTAATCTCCGGGGATGACCTGGAAGGTGAAGGATCGACGCTCATTTCGCTTTTGAATGAGAACGACTTCCGATCGGATCTGTAGTGAAGGTTGTCGCGTTACCTGGGTCTCTCCAGCGAAGTTCCACCCTTGCGGAAGTATGGCCTCAAGTTCACCGGAGAGGCTGTCGGTGAGCGCTTCCACTTCCACGGTGATGGTCTGCGGACCGCCACGTGCAATGAGCACATCGCTCTTCGGGATCACCGAGGCCACGGGCGTGACGTACACCGGGCGGATGCGTTCACCGGCCACGCGGTCGACCCATTTGTAGGTGACCATCGGGGCAGAATTGAGAGGGACGCCTTCATAGGATAGACTCAACCGAGGAAAGCGTTGAGCATTCCATGTGGGGTTGCCGATTCGGGCATTATCATTGACCACGTGCAGCCCTCCGTGGGTGTTGTCAAGCCAATACGGGGATGTCACACTGCCTAATCGACAAGTGAGCGACTCCGACCATTGTTGATCGAAAAACGAGGGCACCTCATTCTTCCAACCATCACAATCGAAGCCTACTTCATACACGGCTGCTTTTCCTGGGCTGCGATTGATGACGCTCAGAGTGGTGGCGACGGAGTCACTGACAGAAACGTAAGGGCTAGCCGATAACGCTTCCGTTACGATACCGGTACAGGCTAAAGCAAGCGTGTTCAAGTCATTCAGCTTGTACCCGAATGGGCTATCGTGCACGACGCAATTGTGCATCGATTCATTGATCTTTTCGAGCTTCTGAATCGATCCGTATGGTCGAGCCGGTTGAAATGAACTAATGGTTTCTTGGATCGCATTAGTGATCGCACTCCCTCCTTTCACCCGTCCCCACGTCATGTCGATTCCCTCGAAGATGTCCGTCGTCTTGGGCCGGTCGCCTTTCACGAGCTTCAGGTACTCCAGCATCTCCCCCCGCGTTTCCGCCGCACCGAAGCCCTGGCTCTTGTGCATGCTGCGGCTGCGTCCGGCGATCTCGGTGTAGCTCAGGCCCAGCAGCGGGTCGTAGCCGCCCACGTCCACGGTGAACCAGTCGGGGTCGTTCTTCGCGATCTCGGCCAGGTCCTTCTTCCACCACGTGCTGCCGTTGAAGAAGAGGCGGCGCGGTTGCCACACCTCCAGCCCTTGCTCCAACTGCTCCGGAAAGGCCTTGGGGTCGCCGGCCAGGTCGAAGGCCTCCTCGGCGAGGATGGCGCTGGCCTCATGGTGGCCGTGCCCCGCACTGCGGTCGGGCGCGAAACGGGTGATGATGATGTCCGGCCGGAACATCCGGATCACGCGCACCACATCGCTCAGCACCTCCTGCTTGCCCCACTTCTCGAAGCTCTCGGCGGCGTTCTTGCTGTAGCCGAAGTCCACCGCGCGGGTGAAGAACTGCTCGCCGCCATCGATGCGCCGCGCCTCTAGCAGCTCCTGCGTGCGGATGATGCCCAGCGCATCGCCCAGCTCGGGACCGATGAGGTTCTGTCCGCCGTCGCCGCGGGTAAGGCTGAGGTTGCCGGTGCGCACCTTCTTGCCGTTGGCCAGCCAGGCGATCAGGCGGGTGTTCTCGTCATCGGGATGCGCCACGATGTAGAGCACGCTGCCCAGCACGTTGAGCTTCTGCATGCGGTGCAGGATCTCGCCGGCGTGGGGCTGTGCGGGGGGGCGTTGTGCTGAAAGCTGAAAGTTGAAAGCCGAAACTTGAAAGAGGGCGACCGCGATCAGGCGCAGTGCCCGGGACGAGCTGAGGTGCATGGCCCCGAAGGTACCCTTAGGGCTCGCGCGGCGTGTAGATCACCGGGTCGGCCGCCGGGTCCACAGGCGCGTAGTGCGCCTCCAGCCATTGCACCACGGGCCCTAAGTAGGTGGCCGTGCTATCGCGGTGGAAGACCACCGCCAGCGCAGGCGGGTCCTGCTGCAGCTGGCTGACCATCTGTGCCAGCTCCGCATTCGTGCGGTCCCCGGGCCAGTGGTAGCCCCACTGGGTGGGGTTGCGCCGTTGGCTGAGCACGTAATAGGCGGGCTGGTAGGGGAGCACGAGGACGGCCTCGGTGGGCCCGGTGCGCTCTTGGATGGTCCGTACCGTGGCGTCGATGACATCGGCTTCCGAAGCCCGTTCCAGCAGCCCGGCGCGCTCCGCCCGGAGGGGTTGCAGGTCCCGCTCCAAGGGCGGCAGCAGCATGTGCCACGCCACGATCGCCAGGGCGGCGAAGCAGGCAGCCGATCCCGCGGCGATCAGCGATCGGCCCCTCGCATGGCGGTCGCCCTCAAGCCCCAGGGCGCGCATCGCATAGCCCGGCAACCAGGCCAGGAGCACCAGTGTCGGATGGAGGGTGATCACGAGGTGGGGGAGGTCGGACCGCACCAGCACCTGCGCATACATGAGCATGGACCATGCCGCGAGGAACAGGCCAAGGGCCTCGCCCTCGCCATACCCTTTGCGGCGTGCGCGCCAGACCACGAGACCCAGCGTGGCGGACACCGCCAGCGGCGTGATGCGGAAGACCACGAAGGCCAGCAGGCTCCCGGCGGGCCCTTCCTGGCCGAGGGAGGGCATGGGGATGGCGCTGGTGGCGCTGTAGCGGGTGAGGGGGAAGAGCACCAGCTGGTCCCACATGGCGGGCAGCGCCCCCTGCGTCCAGAAGAAGAGCAGCGCGGGAAGGGCGACCGCTGTAGCGCCGAGAAGCCAGTTGCCCAGCCGGAACCTCGGCCCGGGCGCCAGCCTTGAGGCGGGGACGAAGCGGAGGGCGATGGCGAGCGCGGCGATGGAGAGGGCCATGTAGAAGCCTTGGTCATGGCGCACCAGCATGCTCAGCGCGGCTACGGCGCCGGAGGCGAAGGCCAGGACGCCATGCACGGCGCGCAGGCTGCGGACGGCCAGCCACACGCTCAGCAGGCTCAGCATCAGCCCCTGCCAGATCGCCAGCGGTGCGAAATGCATGTGCGGCAGGCCCACGAGCACGGCCACCGCCGCGGCCCCGAACGCCCATGGCGCCCCAGCGAAGCGGCGCGCGATGGCATAGGTGAGCAGCACCATGGCCGCGTGGATGAGCACCCCGGCGACCCTGAGCTTGAGGAAAGAGAGCCCCGCGACGGCGCTCCAGCCCGCCATGAGCATCGCGGAGAGCGGCCCCTGCAGGGAGTAGAAGTCGCGGTGGGGCAGCTGGCCGTGCAGCACACGCTCGGCGCAATGCGCCATGAAGCCTTCATCACCCAGGTCGAGGGTCTGGCGCACGATCGGAAGGGCCACGACCGCCACGAGCGCCAGGAGAACGAGCGGCGCCCAGCGGGCCAGGCGCGGTGGCTGCGATCCGCCGGTCGGACGGGCTCCGCCCAGCCCTTCTGCGGGGAGCGATGCTGTACGGGACTTCGGGCGTGCGGTTTCCACGGCGAAAAGGACCGTGAAACTAGGGAAACGAGCCGTACGGCGGAAGCCCCCCAGGTCAGACCGCCTGGTCCTGCAGGGCCCGGGCGATCGGTTCCTTGTAGCTGCGGCCGCTCACGATGCGGTCGCCCGTCTCCATGGAGAAGATGAACTCGTTGTTCCCGCTGTACCGGGCGGCGCGGACGTGGGCCCGGTTCACGATGTAGCTGCGGTGGATCCGCAGGAAGCGCTGCGGGTCGAGCTCGGTCTCCACCGCGTTCATCGTCATCCGGTACAGGTAGTGCCGGTCCTTCAGCTGCAGGTTGATGTAGTTGCCCTCGGCCCGCAGGAAATGGATGTCGGCCACGCTCACCTTGTGCTCCCGCCCCTTGTCGCGGATGGTGAAGACCTCGGTGAACTCGCTGCGCGCGTGCATGTGCTCGCGCACCAGGTCCATGAGCTTGCCGGTCAGCTTGTCGCTCATGCGCATGTCGATGTGCCGCTTGGCCTTCTCCAGGGAGGCGAAGAAGCGGTCGTCGTCATAGGGCTTCAGCAGGTAGTCCACGGCGTTCACGTCGAAGGCCTTGAGTGCGTAGCGGTCGTGGGCGGTGACGAAGACCACGAAGGGCATGCGGTCGCCGGCGATGCGGTCCACGGTCTCCAGCCCGTTGAGCGAGGGCATCTGCACGTCGAGGAAGAGCAGGTCGGGCCGGTGCTTCTGCACGGCTTCCACGGCCTCCTGGCCGTTGCGGCATTCGCCGATCAGCTCCACCTCGGTGTCCTGCGCCAGGAGCTTGGCCAGGCGGGCGCGGGCGGCGGGCTCGTCATCGACGATGAGGGTGCGGATGTGCTTCATGGGAGTTACGCTTAGGTTGACGTGTCGTGTTCGTAGGGGATCAGGACAGTGGCCGAGAACCCCCGGCCGTTGGGGGAGGTGATGGTGAGCGAACCGCCGTCGCCGTAGAGGAGCTTGATGCGCTCGCTCACGTTGCGCAGGCCGATGCCGCCGTTGGCCATCGCGTTATGGACATCCTTGCAGCCCTTTCCGTTGTCTCGCACCTCCAGGGCCAGCCGCCCGTCCAACCGTTCAGCCCTGATCCGCACCTCCACGCGCTCTTCCGTCGCATCGGGGCCGTGCTTGATGGCATTCTCCACCAGCGGCTGCAGCACCAGGCTGGGCACCTGCGCGCCCAGCAGCGGCTGCGGCACATCGTAGGTCACGCGCAGGCGGTCGCGGAAGCGGATGCTCTCGATGTCGAGGTAGTTGCGTATGTAATCGACCTCCTGCTCCAGGGGAACCCGGTCACGCCGTGACTGGTCGAGCGTCACGCGCAGCAGCTGCCCCAGCCGGCTCAGCACCTTGCGCGCGTCGCCCACGTGCTCGTCCATCAGTGCGCTCACCGTGTTCAGCGTGTTGAAGAGGAAATGCGGCTGCAGCTGCTTCTTCAGCGCGTTGAGCTGCGTCACCTGCAATTCATTGCGCAGGCGCAGCAGCTGCTCGTGCTCCTCGCGGCGCAGGCGGGCTCCGTCAAGCGCCACCAGCACGCCCATCAGCACCCAGTACTCCATGGTGCGCGTGAAGGTGGCCGGCAGCAGGGCGTGGTAGGCCCAGTCGCGGTACTTGGGGTCGGTGAGGTCGAATTCGCCGCGCGTCTGCAGGATGGCGTAGTAGATGGAGGAGGTGACCACCTCGTGGAAGCCCGCGATCAGCAGGCCCAGGCCGAGGTGGATGAGCAGCACCCGCCAGAGCGGGCGCTCCGTGAAGGGCCACCGCTGGAAGATGGAGTAGACCAGCGGGCAGAGCAGCGCCCAGAAGAAGAAGTTGAGGTAGGGCACGGGGGCCTCGCGCCACCAGCGGAACTCGCCCATGTCCTTCAGGTCCCGGTACACGTAATGGTGCATGTAGGCCTGGAAGAGGAAGAGCGTGGCCAGCACCACGGCGGTGAGGAGCACCGTGCGGTAGCGGATGGGCACGCGACGGAAGTAGGACATGGCGGAGCTGTCGCACGAAGCTAGACCCGCCACCAGAGGCATTGGGACGAACAGTGATGAGCGGCAAGGGGCGGGATGAGCGGTTCGGCACGCTGACGCCGCCCGGAATGACGAAGGGCCACCGGTTGCCCGATGGCCCTCTGCGGAAAGCGCCTCGTTCAGCCGATGGTGACCGTGAAGGTCTGGCCGTTCACCGTCACGGTGAAGGTGCCGTCGCAGGTGCCATTGCCGTAATCCACCACGCGCGCGGGCCGGTTGGCGGGCGTGACGGACACGGTGCCCGCCGTGATGAAGGGGCAGTTGAGGGCCACGCGCAGCGCCTGCGTGATGGCGGTGGCGTAGGCCACGCCGTTGCGGTTCACGCCGCTGCCTCCACCGGTGATCAGGTACACATCATCCGCCAGGGCCGGAGTGTCGGAGCCCTGGATCCAGGTGCGGGTGCGTTGCGCCTGGTGGGTGGAGGTCCAGCTGCCGTCGCCGGCGGTGAGCGCGCCGTTCACCGTCACGCTGAAGTGCAGGTGGTCGTTGGCGTCCAGCCCGAGGTTGGTCACCGTCTTGGTGCCGGTGACCAGGTTGTTGTTCACGTAGTAGTCCTGCGGGGTGATGGTGATCACCGTGCCCGCATCGCGGTAGCGGCCGGTGTAGCTCACCAGGATCCGGCCGCGGCGCAGGCGCCCGTTGGCGGCGGTGCAGTTCACATCCCCGAAATCCAGCGTGATGGTGCGCGGCGTGGCGGTGGTATCGAAGGTCACCACGGGGTCGCATTGGTCGCGCAGGCCGTTGTCCTCCACGGCCTTGTCCACCTGGGCCAGCATGTCGCTGAATGCGTCCTCGGCGCGCGCGTTGTCGCTGGCCGAGGTGAAGTCGATGTCGGGGGCGTCCTCCTTGTCCTTGCGGCAGGCGGTGGCGAGGAGGGCGAGGGCGGGGATGAGGTAGAGGATGCGGGTGCTCATGGGGTGGCGCCGTGGCCGGGCGCGGGCATCGGGGTCGTGGCGTTGGGGGTGACGGCCTTTGGACGCAAGCACCGTGCCCGGGGTTTAGATCCGGTCCATCACAACGAAGGTGAAGGCATGCGCATGGCGGGCGTCCGCCGGGTGGTGCGCGCGGCTGCGCTCCACCCAGTGGCGCGGGTCCACCTCGGGGAAGTGCGTATCGCCCGGCACCTGGGCATGCACCTGCGTGAGGTAGAGCCGCTGCACCAGGCCCTGCGCGAAGGCCGCGCGGTAGATCTCGCCGCCGCCGATTAGGAAGGCCTCCGTTTCGCCGGCCGCGCGCGCCCGCTCCAGCGCCGCCGTGATGCTGGGCACCACCACGGCGCCGGGCGCATCATAGGCGGCGTTGCGGCTCACCACCAGGTTCACGCGGCCCTTCAGCGGGCGGTACTTCACGGGGATGCTCTCGTAGTTCTTGCGGCCCGTGATCACGTGGTGGCCCTTGGTCACGCGCTGGAACCAGGCCATGTCGTCCGGCAGGCTCCACGGCAGGTCGCCCTGGTGGCCGATGATGCCGTTCTCCGCAACGGCGGCGATGGCGCTGACGATCATACCGCCACTTCGGCCTTGATGTGCGGATGCGGGTCGTAGCCCTTCAGCGCGAAGTGCTCGTAGCGGAAGGCGAAGAGGTCGGTCACCGTGGGGTCGATCTCCATCCTCGGCAGCGGGCGCGGCTCGCGGGTGAGCTGCAGGCGGGCCTGCTCCAGGTGGTTGTTGTAGAGGTGCACGTCGCCGAAGGTGTGCACGAACTCGCCCGGCTGCAGGCCGCAGACCTGGGCCATCATCATCGTGAGCAAGGCGTAGCTGGCGATGTTGAAGGGCACGCCCAGGAAGGTGTCGGCGCTGCGCTGGTAGAGCTGGCAGCTGAGCTTGCCTTCCGCGACGTAGAACTGGAACATGGTGTGGCAGGGCGGCAGGGCCATGCGGTCCACATCGGCGGGGTTCCACGCGGTCACGATCAGGCGGCGGCTGTCCGGGTTCTTCTTGATCATCTCCACCACGTTCGCGATCTGGTCGATCACGCGGCCATCGGGGGTATGCCAGCTGCGCCATTGGTAGCCGTACACCGGACCGAGGTCGCCGTTGGCATCGGCCCACTCGTCCCAGATGCGCACGCCGTTGTCCTGGAGGTACTTGATGTTGGTGTCGCCCGCCAGGAACCAGAGCAGCTCGTGGATGATGCTCTTCACGTGCAGCTTCTTGGTGGTCACCAGGGGGAAGCCTTCGCTGAGGTCGAAGCGCATCTGGTGGCCGAAGCAACTGATGGTGCCCGTGCCGGTGCGGTCGTGCTTCTGCACGCCTTCGTCCAGGATGCGGCGGAGGAGGTCGTGGTACTGGCGCATGGGTGCGGCGAAGGTACCGCAGCCTCATGGCCATGGGCCGCAGGACTTGCTAACGGCTGTGGATAGCGAGGCGCTGTTCTCCCTCACTCCACCAACATCCGCTCGTTTGGCAAAGGAATGCTATTGAAAGACCATGAAACTGCTATTGAATGACGACCCTCACAACGAAGCAGCCTGCAGCTGATTCCAACACGATACTGTAGAAACCTTGCAATGCGGAGACATCGAGTTGCTTGATCGGTCCATCCGTTTTAGAACTACTCAGGGTCTCCGACTCGGGCCCCTGCACGACCTAGCCGAACATGCCAGAAGTTCTGGTCGGAACCATCATTTGCACATCGATGTAAACAATCAGACGAACGGAGTTAACCACCCAGACCCTTGTCAGCGGCACGCCGTCTATTTACCCCCCTCTTGTGGTAAGGAAAGGAAGATGCCAATCCGCAACGACCACTCAAAAACGCTCTGGAGATCTATAGGGCCGCTGACCAGATCGGCTTGGTCCTCTCTCAAGGGTATACAGTAAGATTCTGCCAAAGAAAGGAATGGTTCAACGCCATTGAGGATGCGATACCGCAGATTGACCATAGGCCCGAGTGAGAGTCCGCGCAGATCGAACACTTGGAAGGACGACAAGTAGTGCTCGGTGTTCTGACGGTCATAGTAGCCCATTTCCACCCCCAGGTCCACATGCAGCCTAGGTCGAAGGTCCAAGGGCTTCAGGATCGCCAAGGATAGACTCCTTTCCAACACTTGGTGCCTGGTCGAGGAGAGTTCATCATCCTCAGCCCAGAGATAGGATGCTCGCAGATCAAGGTAGAGAACCTGCTCTGACATTCCGAAGCGGAAGCCTCCGCCCACACCATCGAGTGCCTTGTCCACGAAGGGCACCGGTCCTTTCAGTTCATACGCGGCGAACAGCTGCACGTCTTGGGCGGAACTCTGAGAGGTCAGTATAGCAACGCACAGGACCTGTATCACGCGCCGTATCAGCGAGCTTTTCCATCTCTGCATCATCTCCGGATCACAACTGAGCAACACAGCAGGCGGACGTGCCACCTGTACATTGGTTCGGTCCTCCAAGTGCATCTGGGCTAGGCATGCATCGGCTAACAGAACGGAACGCCTCGGTGTGAAGTACTTCCGCGTTCGTTCACCTTCAGCCTACCATGCCACACTTCTTCAGAATCCCGCCCCCGCCTCCGGCGCACTACTGTTCGGGTCGGCCGCACCACGCACCCCGTTCCGCTGTGGTTTCTCGGGCGGTGGCGGCCAGTCGGGCAGGGCCTTCAGCAGCCGCTCCTTCATGCGCTCGTAGTAGCTCTTGCGGTCCACCACATAGGCGATCATGTAGCCCACCACGCTGGCGTACATGAGCTGGAAGATGGCGCTGTGGCGGTCGGTCATCTCCAGCACGAGGATGGCGCTGGTGAAGGGCGAGCGGGTGACGCCGCTGAGGAAGGCGGTCATGCCCGCGAGCACCAGCAGGTTGAATTGGCCGCGGTTGTCGGCGAGTCCGAGGGCCTCGGTGAGCCATCCGCCGATGGCGGCGCCGCTGGCCAGCGAGGGCGCGAAGATGCCGCCGGCGCCCCCCGCGGTGAAGCTGAAGAGGGAGCCGAGCACGCGTGCGCCCACATGCCGGGCGCCGGTCTGCGGGTCGTCGGCGAAGAGGTGGTCCTCCAGCAGGTGATGCCCGCTGCCGATGGCCGATGCGCCCAGCGCGTGCACCACGGTGGCGAACAGCAGGGCGCAAACCAGTGCGAAGAGGCCATTGGCCAGGGCGCCGTGCAGCCCGCGCCGGAACTTGTCGAAGGCGAGCACCGCGCGGCAGAAGAGCGCACCGGTGATGCCCGCGATGGCGGAGAGCAGCAGGATCTTGTACATGAAGCTCACGGTGGCGGGCGCCAGCTTGGGGTAGCCCAGCATGAGGTAGGGCCCCAGCAGCCATTGGGCGGTCATGCCGCTGAGGATCACCGCGGTGAGCACGGCGGTGCGGAACTGCGCCATGTGCGTCTTGGTGAGCTCCTCCACGGCGAAGACGATGCCGCCCAGGGGGGTGTTGAAGGCGGCGCTGAGGCCCGCAGCGCCCCCGGTGATCATCATGATGCGGCGGCTCACCTTGGGCCAGAAGGGCGGCAGCAGCCGGTGCACGGTGCGGTAGATGCTGCCGGCGATCTGCAGCGTTGGCCCTTCGCGCCCCACGGCGCCGCCGCCCGCCACCATGGCCAGGCTGCTGGCCACCTTCACCAGCAGGATGCGCAGGTTGAGGAAGCGCCCGCTGCGGTCGCGCTTCTTGTCGGTGGCCACCTCCACGGCGGCCATCAGCTGGGGGATTCCGCTGCCGCCCGCCAGCGGCGCGAAGCGGTACACCAGCCACCAGGCCAGCAGGAAGGTGACCGGGGCGGAGAGGAAGATGAGCCGGCGGTCGATGGCGAGCAGGTCGGCATTGAGTTCGCCCATGGCGTTGAAGAGCCAGGCGTAGCCCACGGCGATGAGGGCGGTGAGCACGGCCGAGATCTGGTAGGGCAGGGCCAGCAGGATGAACTCCTTGGCCCGGGTCTTCACGAGCCACTGCCGCACGCGCTCCAGCAGGGCAGAGGCGGCGGCCAGGGTGCGCTCGGAGAAGGGGCGTGGGCGCTCGCGCTGGGCCATGGCGGCGAAGCTAGCCGGTGCTGCGCCGCGGAGGGCCGGGGCGTGGGCGGGTTGCCAACAGCGCGGCGCGGAAAGGGGGCCGGCCAGGAATGCAAGTCGGCCCGCTGCAATCGGCCGGGGCCCGGCTGAAGGCCGGCCGCGCTAACGTTCCTCGCCGAGCCGGGCCAGGTCGATGACGGTGAAGCGGTACTGCGTGCCCCGGTCGTAGCTCTTCACAAGCGCGCGCGAACCGCCCCATTCCAGGAGCGTGCCTTGCGGGCAGGGCACGAATCCGTCTTCCATCATCAGGGCCGTGCCTTCGCGCTCCACGGCACCGGTGCGCGCATCGAGGAAGGCGGCCTTGAGCACCTGGGGCTCGGCGGGCCGCGGGTCCTTCTGCCCGGCCGCTTCGCCACCGGCGCGCAGGATGGCCTCATAGCCCTTGGGCGTGTGCCCGTGCAGCAGCAGCAGGCGCCCTTCCATGGGCACGGCCACGCAGCCATCGTAGGCCTGGCCTGCGGTGGTCATCAGGGCACGGTCAATGGTGCGCTGCCAGCCGATGCTGTCGTTGGGCTGGACCTGGCTCACGCGCAGGGTCCCTCCGAGGCGGCGCATGGCCACCGCATCGCCCATGGGCAGCATGAAGTCGTGCTGCAGGAAGGTCTCCACCACCAGCAGCCCGCCATCGGGCCCGGGCAGCAGGTCCACCACTTCGTCGGCCACCTTGGCGGTGCGCGCCGGCGGCTTGCGCGGGTCGGCCGTGGGGTCGCCGAAGGCCATGAGGCGCGCCTTGCGGATGCTCGGGAGGCGCTGCGCGGTGATGGGGGCGGGCTTCAGCTTGGGGTCGGCGGGGTCGAAGGTGATCGCCAGGCCGGGTTGGCCGGTGAGCGCACCATAGCGCAGCGCCAGCGCGAGCCGCCCATCGCTGCGGGGCAGCAGGCGCGCACTGGCTACGAAGTCCTTTTCCAGCAGGATGTCGCTCACGGCCTTGCCGTCCTCGGTGAGGGTGGTGAGGTGAAGCTCGTGGCAGTTCTTGTCGCCGAGCTGCTCCTCGCTCTTGCACTGGTACACGTAGGTGAGCAGGCGCACGGTGCCGTCGTCCTCCACGGCGATCTGGTGGATGCTGCTCTTGGCGTCCTCGTAGGGCAGCTCGGCGGCCGCCTGCCAGAGCACGGTGAGCTCGCGGTCGAGCCAGGCCAGCGCGATGCGCTTGCCGCCCTTGGTGCCGTGCGTGAAGTGGTTGAGCAGGTAGTGCTGCCCGTCGGGGGCGGGAATGAGGCGCTCGCGCTGGGCATAGGCCAGGCCGCGGGTGAAGAGGATGGGGTCGGGGAGCGGCCGCGCCGCCATGGTATTCGCCGGGTCGTTGGCGTAGGGGATGTCGCATGCAGCCAGCCGCCGGAATCCGGTGAGCGACAGCGCGCTTCCGGCGCTGACCTCGGCGATGCCGAATTCGCTGCCCTTCTTGGTGGCGCTCACCAGCAGCACGCGCATGCGCGCACCGTCCATCACGGGCGTGACGGCGGTCCATTTGAGGCCATCGAGCAGCACGTCCTTCAGGGTGAGCTCCTCGGCGGGCTGCAGCAGCGCATCCAGGCGAATGGCCTTCGGGGTGATGCCCTCCTCCACGTAGAGCAGGTGGCGCCCATCGGCCGCGAAGGCGCCATCCACCACGGTGAGCAGGTCGCCCGTGGCGCCCTTCATGCTGCGTGCGAAGGGCTTGCCGTGCTGCACCACCGTGGGCTGGGCGCTAAGGGCGATGGAGCAGAGGACCAGCGCGGCAGTGTGCGGGAGGCGTCGCATGCGGAGGGTGTTGGCGGGCTGAAAGTAGCGCCCATGGCGATCCTCGCGCCGTTGCCTGTGAACACCGGCCTGTGCACCATCGCGCCGGTCGCAAGGGGCGGCGCCCCCGGTGCCCCGGTAGCTTCGCCGCACCCCGCACGCAGGAAGCATGCTCTTCAACTCGCTCGACTTCCTGGTCTTCTTCCCGGTCGTCACGGGGCTGTTCTTCCTGCTGCCGCCCAATCGCCGGTGGGTCCTGCTGCTGATCGCCAGCTACTGGTTCTACATGAGCTGGCGGCCCGAGTATGCGCTGCTCATCGCCTTCAGCACGCTGGTCGACTACTTCTGCTCCTACCGCATGTCGGAGCTGCTGGACAAGCGGGCACGGCGCCCCTACCTCTGGCTGAGCATGACCACCAACCTGGGCCTGCTCATCTTCTACAAGTACCTGGGCTTCTTCGTGGCCTCGGCGGGGTCCGTGGCGCAGGCGGTGGGCATCGACTGGCAGGCCCCGGTGCTCGACATCCTGCTCCCCGTGGGCATCAGCTTCTACACCTTCCAGACCATGAGCTACACCATCGACGTGTACCAGGGGGTGGTGAAGCCGGAGCGCCATGCGGGGATCTTCGCGGTGTTCGTGGCCTTCTTCCCGCAGCTCGTGGCGGGCCCCATCGAGCGCGCGGGCTCGCTGCTGCCGCAGTTCCGCCAGGTGCAGGTGTTCGATGCGGCGCGGGTGGCCACCGGGCTGCGCCTGATGGCCTGGGGCATGTTCAAGAAGGTGGTGATCGCAGACCGCGTGGCCGTGGCCGTCAACCATGTGTACGGCTCGCCGCACGATTTCCCCGGTCCCGTCCTGGCCCTCGCCACGGTGCTGTTCGCGATCCAGATCTACTGCGACTTCAGCGGCTACAGCGACATCGCCATCGGCACGGCGCGGGTGCTCGGCTTCTCGCTCATGCTCAACTTCCGGCAGCCCTACCATGCAGCCAGCATCAGCGAGTTCTGGAAGCGCTGGCACATCAGCCTCAGCACCTGGTTCCGCGATTACCTCTACATCCCCTTGGGCGGCAACCGCACGGTGAAGTGGCGCTGGTACTACAACCTCTTCATCACCTTCCTGGTGAGCGGCCTCTGGCACGGCGCCAACTGGACCTTCGTGGCCTGGGGTGCGCTGCATGGCGCCTACCTGGTGCTGGCCATCGTCTTCGCCCCGCTGCGCGACCGGTTGGCTGCGGCGTCTGGCCTGGCCCGGCTGCCCCGCCTGTCGCATGGGCTCAATGTGGCGTGGACCATCCTGCTCGTGCTCGTGGGCTGGGTCTTCTTCCGCGCCGCGGACATCGGCGATGCGATGCACATCGTGCAGGCGTCCTTCACCGGGCATGCGGCCTGGCTCGATCCCGCGCAGGCCAAGGCCATGGTGCAGGCGCTCGGGCTCGGTGCCACGGAGCTCGGCATCGCGTTCGCGGCCATCGTGTTCATGGAGGCCGTCCACCTGGTGCAGGCGCGCTGGGGCGCCGCGGCCTTCCTGGCCTGCATGCCGGCCCCTGCGCGGTGGGCGGTGTACGTGGGGCTCGTGGGGGCCATCATCTACTACGGCGCCTACCACGGCGGCGGCCAGTTCATCTACTTCCAGTTCTGAGCCATGCACCGCCTCCTCCGCTGGATCCTGCTCGTGGCGCTGCCCTTCGTGCTGCTGATGGGCGGCGTGGCGTGGATCGACCCGTTCAACTACTTCGACGGCCCGGGCCCCGTGCCGCTGGAGACGCGCCGCGCCAACCTGCGGCACAGCGGTGCCACCATGCCGCACTACACGCTCACGTGGAAGCTCATCGAGTACCGCCGCGCGCCGGTGGCCGACATCATCATCGGCGATTCGCGCCTCACGCGGTTCGATGCCGGGCTGGTATCGTCCATCACCGGCCGGCCGCTCTACAATTTCGGCGTGCCCGGCGGCAACACCCCCAGCATGCTCCGGACCTTCTGGTACGCGGACAGCCTGGCGAAGCTGGAGACGGTGTACCTGCAAACCGGCTTCCGCAACTGGAGCGCCGCGCAGGACTATGACATCTGGGAGGGCCCGGCATGGGCCGCGTCGAGCGCCGTGCGCTACCTCACGGACCGGGACGTGCTGGGGAAGGCCTGGCTGGACGCGCGGGCGCATTGGGGCGGCGTGCAGGCCGAGGGGATCGCCGATGACCAATGGGCCAAGGTGATCAGTAACGAACGGGCCGTGCTGGAGCAGTATGCCCCGGCGCCGCATTTCGCAACGGAGCTGCGCCGCGTGGCCGAACGGTGCAGGGAGCGCGGCATACGCCTGGTGATCATCGACCTGCCGGTGCACGACGAGGTGCATCGGATGGAGGAGGCGTTGGGCCTCGGCGCTGGGATAGCCGCGTACAAGGAGCTCATGCGCTCCACCGCGGCCTATTGCGACTTCGCCGGGCCAAGCGCGATCACCGCCGACCGCGCCCAGTACATCGATGCGCTGCACACCAGCAAGGCGCTGCTCGATGGCGTGATCCGCGAGATCTGGCAGGGGCCGGCGGTGAACGGCACGGTGAGCGATGGGCCCGTGGCCGGCCGCTGATCACACCAGCATGCCCACGATCGTGGCGCTCAGCAGCGAGGCGAGCGTCCCGCCCAGCAGCGCGCGCAGCCCGAACTCGCTGAGCCATTGCCGGCGGCTGGGAGCCAATGAGCCAATGCCGCCGATCTGGATGCCGATGCTGGCGAAGTTGGCGAAGCCGCACAGCATGTAGGTGGCCATGACGATGCTGCGCTGATGGGCGAAGGCGCCGCTCGCTTTCAGTGAGGCCAGGCTCTCGTAGCCCACGAATTCGCTGGCGATGATCTTCTCGCCCACGAGCCGGCCGGTGAGGGTGATGTCCTCCCCCGCCACGCCGATCAGCCACATGATGGGCGCGAAGAGGTAGCCCAGGATGAACTCCAGCGAGAGCTGGGAGAAATTGCCGCCGGAGACCTGCGCCACCCATGGGTTCAGCCCCGTCACCTGGCCGAGCTTCTGGAAGCCGTAGTTGGCCATGGCGATGAAGGCGAAGAAGACCAGGAGCATGGCGCCCACGTTGGCGGCGAGCTTCAGCCCTTCGGTGGTGCCGTTGCTCATGGCATCGAGCAGGTTGGTGCCCACGCGCTCCATGCTCACCTCCATGCGGCTCTCGATGGGCTCGGTCTGCGGGAAGAGCACCTTGGCCACCACCACCGCGCCCGGCGCGGCCATCACGCTGGCGGTGAGCAGGTGCTTGGCGAAGAAGAGCCGCTGCACGGGGTCATCGCCGCCCAGGAATCCCACATAGGCCGCCAGCACGCCGCCCGCCACGGTGGCCATGCCGGCCGTCATCACCAGGAAGATCTCCGAGCGGTTCATCTTGTCCAGGTAGGCTTTCACCATCAGCGGGGCCTCCGTCTGGCCCAGGAAGATGTTGCCGGCGGTGCTCAGGCTCTCGGCGCCGCTCAGGCGCATGGTGCGGTTCAGGGCCCAGGCCAGGGCATACACCACCTTCTGGATGATGCCGAGGTAGAAGAGCACGCTGGTGAGCGCGCTGAAGAAGATGATGGTGGGGAGGATCTGAAGGGCGAAGATGAAGCCGAAGCTCTTCACATCGAGGAGGCTGCGGAACAGGAACTCGCTGCCCGACTTGGTGAAGTCGAGCACCTTCACGAACATCTTGCCCACCACCTCGAACAGCCACTGCGCCGGCGGCACATAGAGGATGAGCAGTGCCATGGCCAGTTGGAAAGCGAGGCCGATGCCCACCACCCTCCAATCGACCTGCCTGCGCTTGGCGCTGAACAGCCAGGCGATGGCGGTGATCACCGCCATGCCCAGCAGCCCCCGCACGATGGAGAGCCCCGACGGACCGGTGAGCGGCGCCGGAGCGCCCTGCGCCATGGCCGGTGCGGCGATGTGGATGAGCGCGAGGAGCGCGAGCAAGCGGAGCGGCTTGGCCATGCGGTGGGGGTGTGGGTAGCGAAGATGCGGTTTCTCGCCGTTGCGGCGCGGCCCGCCGCCGCAGGCACCGTCGGCGCTAATTCGTCTGCTCGCGCCGCTTGATCTCGTCGCGCAGCTTGCTGGCGCGCTCATAATCCTCGTTCTCGAGGGCCTCCTCCAGCATGCCGCGGAGCTCATCGATGCTCGCGCTGGTCACCGTCTTCTTCTCGCGGCCCTTGCGCTCCTGGCCGCCCTCGCCCTCCTTCTCTTCCTCGCCTTCCTCCACCTTCAGGCCGGCAGCGCTGAGGATGGGCTCGAAGGTGTAGATGGGGCAGTCGAAGCGCAGGGCCAGAGCGATGGCATCGCTGCTGCGCGCGTCGATCTCCACCTCGCGCGCGTCCTGCTCCACCACCAGCTTGGCGTGGAAGATGCCCTCCACCAGGTCGCTGATGATCACCTCCTTCAGGTTGAAGCCGAGGGTGTCGGCCACGTTCTTGAACAGGTCGTGCGTGAGCGGCCGGGCCGGCTTGATGTTCTCCACCTGGATGGCGATGGCCTGGGCTTCCACGCCCCCGATGATGATGGGAAGGCGGCGCTCGCCGAGCACCTCGGAGAGGATGAGGGCATAGGCCCCCGCGTGCGTGTGGCTGTACGTGATGCGGAGGAACCGCAGCTCGACCTTGTCCATCCTCTTCCGTGCGGGCCGTGAAGGTAGCTGTTCGCGCCGTTGGTAGGGCCGGTCGGTCGCCGGTTGCCCGTCGCCGGCCGATCGCCCGGGGCGGCCTATCGTCAGCGTTCCGCGTTGAGCTTCTTCGCTGCCGCGATGAGCTTGGGCAGCACCTCGAAGGCATCGCCGACGATGCCGTAGTCCGCGGCCTTGAAGAAGGGGGCCTCGGGATCCTTGTTGACCACGCAGATCACCTTGCTCTGGTTCACGCCTGCCAGGTGCTGGATGGCGCCACTGATGCCGATGGCGATGTAGAGGTTGGGGCGGATGGCCACGCCGGTCTGCCCCACGTGCTCGTGGTGCGGGCGCCAGTGCATGTCGGCTACCGGGCGGCTGCACGCCGTGGCGGCGCCGAGCTCCCGGGCCAGCTCCTCCACGGGGGCCCAGTGCTCAGGGCCCTTCATGCCGCGGCCGGCGCTCACCACCAGCTCCGCTTCGGGCAGGGGGATGCCACTGCCGGCCTTGCGCAATTCCTTCACGGTGATGCGCGCCGGACCGAGGTCGCCGCTGTACTCCTCCACACTGGCGCTGCCGCCGTTGTTGGCGATGGCGATGCTGTTGGGCGACAGGCTCACCACCTTCATCGGGGTGCTCACCTCCACCTCGGCGCGGGCCTTGCCGCTGAACACGTTGCGCTTGAAGCGGCCGCCCTCGGGAAGCCCGGTGGCGCCGGCCACATGGCCAGCCTTCAGCCGCGCGGCCAGGCGCGGCGCCACCGCCTTGCCGGTGGCATCGTGCACGCATACGATGGTGGTGGCGCCTTCCTTGGCGGCCGCATCGGCCACCAGGCGGGTCAGCTGCTGGCTGTCCAGCGCGGTGATGCTCCGGGCCACGATCACCTTGCTCGCGCCGTTGGCGCCCAAGGCCTCCAGGCCGGTAGCGCCGCCGAAGGTGACGGCGGTGACGGGGCCCTCGGCGAGCCGGCTCGCATAGGTCACGGCCTCTTGGGCCGCCTTGGGCAGCTTGTCGCCGCGGGTATCGATGAATACGATGGTGCTCATGGAAAGGGAATTGGGGGGCGGGAAATCTCCCGCCCGTACGATGGGTTCGGTTCAGATCACCTTCGCTTCGGTGTGCAGCAGCTCGATCAGCTTCCCGGCCTCCTCGGCAGGGATCATCTTCACCGAGCCCTTGGCGGGGGGCAGCTCGAACCGCACGGTGCGGGCCGTCTCGCCCTCGGCCGCAGCAGGTACCACGGTGAGCGGCTTGGTGCGGGCGGCCATGATGCCGCGCATGTTGGGGATGCGCTGCTCGGCCATGCCTTTGGCGGCGCTCAGGGCCAGGGGCAGCTTCACCTCCAGCACCTCCACGCCCCCGGGGACATCGCGCTCCACTGTGGCCGTGTCGCCGTTCACCTCCAGCTTGCTGGCAAGCGGCACATAGGGCAGGTCAAGGAGCTCGGCCACCATGGCGCCTACCTGGCCGCCGTTATGGTCGATCGTCTCCTTGCCGGCAAGCACCAGGTCGAAGCCCTTGTCCTTGGCATAGCCCGCGATGAGCCCGGCCACCTGCAGGGCCTCGGTGGGCTGCGCATCGATGCGCACGGCCTCATCGGCCCCGATGGCGAGCCCCTTCCGGATCGTGGCCTCGGTATCGGCGCCGCCCACCGTCACGGTGGTGACGGTACCGCTGCCCTTGGCCTCCTTGATCTCGAGAGCGCGGACCAGGGCGTACCACTCGTCATAGGGATTCATGATGAAGGTGACGCCATTGGCATCGTATTGCGTGTCGCCGTTGGTGAAGGCGATGCGGGCGGTGGTGTCGGGGACGTGGCTGACGAGGACAAGGATCTTCATCGGCGGATGGCGTTGGACGGTTCGCTGTTGGGCTCAGCGCTCTTGAGCAGAGGGTGCTTGCGAGCGGGCCGCGAAGGTAACCACCGTAGGCCAGCCGGTGTTCTGCCGGCCGCCCCTTCCCATGCCCCGATGCCCGCTGGCCGAAACCGGCTCATCTTCGCGTCATGCTTGACCGGTTGGCGGCCAAGGGCCGGAGAGGGTGGCGGTTCACGCGCATGCTCGTGAAGGCCTACATGGAAGACGACACCCTCGACCTGGGGGCGGCCCTGGCCTTCTACACCATCTTCTCCATCATGCCCATGCTGGTGGTGGTGATTGCCGTGGCGGGCCTGCTGGCGGGCCCGGCAGCGGCGGAGGGCCAGCTGTTCACGCACCTCACGCAGTTCGTCGGCGCTGATACCGCTATGGCGCTGCAAGGCCTGCTGGGCAACGCCTACGAAAGCGGCAGCGGGATCGTGGCCACGGTGGTGGGGCTGGGCACCCTCATCGTGGGCGCCACGGGCGTGTTCAATGCCCTCAAGGCCTCGCTCAACCGCATCTGGGAGATCCAGCCCAGGCCGCGGAACACGGTGCTCGGCCTGCTCATCAGCCGGCTGCTGTCGTTCTCCTTCGTGCTGGGCATGGGTTTCCTCATGGTGGTGAGCTTCCTCCTCAGCGCGCTGGTCACGGCCTTTGCCGCAAGGATCGCCGAACTCTTGCCAGGGGGTGCCGGAGTGGTGGTGATCGCCCTGTCCAATGGCGTCTCACTGGCTATGACGGTGGCCGTTTTCGCCGCCCTGTTCAAGTACCTCCCTGATGCCCGCGTGGCCTGGCGCGATGTGGTGCCCGGAGCGGTCCTCACCACGGCGCTCTTCATCGTGGGCAAGTATGCCCTCACCTTCTACTTCCAGTTCTCCAACCCCGCCTCGGCCTTCGGTGCCGCAGCCAGCCTCATGTCGCTGCTGCTCTGGGTCTACTACAGCTCGCAGATCTTCTTCCTGGGCGCTGAGTTCATCTACGTCTGGGCCCGGGAGCACGGCCGGCCCATCCGCCCCGGTACCGATGCCGTGCGGGTGGTGAAGCAGGAGGTGGTGATGGATGCGGGCCGGGTGGTGTCTACGCATACCAAGCACGATCGGCTGGACGAGGCCTGAGCCCGGTGCTACCGGACGTCGGCCCTACATTTGGCGCCCCGAACAGCAGCACCATGCGCACCGTCCAGTTCCGCGAGGCCCTCAACGAGGCGATGTCCGAAGAGATGCGCCGCGATCCCAGCGTATTCCTCATGGGCGAGGAGGTGGCCGAGTACGACGGCGCCTACAAGGTGAGCAAGGGCATGCTGGCGGAGTTCGGGCCGCAGCGCGTGATCGACACGCCCATCGCCGAGCTGGGCTTCACCGCCATCGGGGTGGGCGCAGCCATGAACGGCCTGCGCCCCATCGTGGAGTTCATGACCTGGAACTTCGCCATCCTGGCGGCCGATCAGATCATCAACCATGCGGCCAAGATGCTGCAGATGAGCGGCGGGCAGTTCCACGTGCCCATCGTGTTCCGCGGCGGCAACGGCAGTGCCGGCCAATTGGCCGCCACGCACAGCCAGAGCTTCGAGGCCATGTACGCGAACATCCCGGGCCTCAAGGTGATCAGCCCCAGCAACCCCTACGACGCCAAGGGCCTGCTGAAGGCCGCCATCCGCGACAACGACCCCGTGCTCTTCATGGAGAGCGAACGCATGTACGGCGACAAGGGCGAGATTCCCGAGGGCGAGTACCTGCTGCCCATCGGCGTGGCCGATGTGAAGCGCACGGGCAAGGATGTCACCATCGTCTCCTTCAACAAGATGATGAAGGTGGCCTTGGGCGCGGCCGAGGAACTCGCCAGGGAGGGCATCGAGGCCGAGGTGATCGACCTGCGCACGATCCGCCCGCTCGACCATGCCACGATCATCCGCAGCGTGCAGAAGACCAATCGCCTTGTGGTGGTCGATGAGAACTGGCCCTTCGCCAGCATCGCCAGTGAAGTGGCCTACCGCGTGCAGAAGGACGCCTTCGACCACCTGGATGCCCCGGTGCTGCGCGTGAACCAGGCCGATACCCCGCTTCCCTTCGCGCCCGGTCTCATCGATGCCTCCCTCCCCAGCGTGCCGAAGGTGGTGCGCGCTGTGAAGGAGGCGATGTACCTGGTGAAGTAAGGGGCGTTCTGCGCCCCGTTCAGCCCCGGTCGATCATACGGCCAGCTAGTTCCCAGCAACCTGAGGTGCTTGGGTTGAGCCTTATCGGTCAGTGCTTTACCAAGGAAAGCCTCCGCGCCCCCCGCTCATCCTCCATGTGAGCGATGTAGGCCCCCGGACGGAGCTCCCCGAGATCGATGGCCATCGGAAGGGAGCCTTGCCGTTCCGCCACCAAGCGACCGGATGCATCCAAGATGCGTCCATGTCCGACACCGGTTCCGGTGAATGTGATGCGGTCCATGAAGGGGTTCGGGTAGGCTGACATGGACGTACCTGTACGGATCGTAACAGCCGTATTGATGTCCGACCAGGAAAAGCGGGCCACGAAGCCGTCCGAACTGCCCGCGTTGCTCAGGTTCACCGCACTGCTGCTGGGGTTCACGTTGAAGGTGGTGGAGCGGTACTCTCCACCGATGAGGAAATGCCCCGATTCGTTCGCGGTGATGGAGCGGCAGTTGTCGCTGCCGGTGGTTCCGCCGACGCGCACCGCACCTGTCAGGGTGAGGTCATCCCATGCGTAACGCGCCAGACCGATGTCGAACACGCCCGAATTGGGCTGCAGGTTGGTCACGCCCGGTCCGATCTGCATGTCCAGGACACCGAAGGCGAGTTCCACTGCGATCACGAAGTGGCCATCGCCGGTGAGCGCCATGGAGCGCCGGTTGGTATTGGCCGCTGCACCGCCCGCCGGTTGGATGAGCTGGTCGAACTGGGCGGCCGATGCGAGCTCCCCGCTGCTGGCCGAGAGCTTCACGAAGTAGGTGCCGGCCTGGTTGCTGATGGGGTTGAGCGTCAGTGTGCCGGTACCGGGATCCACGTCCACCGTGTTCTCGTAGGCGCCCATCACGAGCACCTGCCCATCGGCCACTTCCAGACCGAACACACCATCGCTTGATCCCG
>ERZ761607.1934-NODE-1934-length-23937-cov-9.474583_pt1 | contig 23937 bp, 27 predicted proteins | sample MGYA00511164_ERZ761607 | MGnify/ENA primary metagenome ERZ761607 (study PRJEB28899, sample SAMN02445080) | bioreactor sludge metagenome | biome: EBPR sludge | place: Australia: Brisbane, Thorneside Wastewater Treatment Plant | collected 2011-06-22 ... | reverse complement strand
GAACTATAACGGTCTAATGAAATTTGATTCAGCGAATTATGTTGCAGATAAACTATATGAACTTCATAAAAAATTAAACGGTAAGGAAAAAACTTTTTATTTTTATTCGAAAGAAACTGATTCTTTAATAGTGGAAGGAGTTGAAGAATTAATGGATCCCGATCCGGATAAAAAATATCCTTTTTATAAAAATATATTCAGTTTTTATGACGGAGACGGAAAATTTTTATATTCTGTCCAGGCAGAATTACTTTTCGGAACAGGTGGCGAGATACCTCCGGTTTTTGTAATGGGCTGGTCTAAATATGAAGGTGATAAATACCACCATAAAACTTTTGGTACTTTAAATTCCAAATACCCGTTAAATTACAGATTTCTATTTGAGAGTTTGAAGAAAATTCTGAATAACGAAGTTAATCCGACTTCATCAAGCATTAAAACTATTAAAAATAAATAAAAAACCCGCTAATGCGGGTTTTAAATTTACAAAAAAAATTTAATTTCAGATTACATATTCGGATCAATGTTGCAGGAAATTTTTAGCATAATCTGAGAATTGCTTGGATCGTTAGTATAAACTAAAATTTCTTTAGTCTGTTCACCTTCTCTGCCTTGTGTATTAAAGGTTACCTGTATTTCACCTGACTCACCTTTTGCAAATTCTTTTTTATTTCCTGTTGTAGCACCCGTACATCCGCATGATGTAGAAATATTTTCAATTTTAAGAACACCTGCTCCGTTATTTTTGAATGAAAAATTATATTGAAGCTGTGGTCCTTGTGCTACTTTTCCAAAATCGTGTGATGTTTGATTAAATTTTATTTTTGGAGCTTTGTTTGCAGCGGAAAGATTTCCGTTAGACATTACAAAAAACATTAAGGTAATTATACCAATTACACCTAATGCAAAATAACCCGCCTTAGCACCTTTACTGTTTAAGAAATTACTCATTTTTGTTTCCTCCGTCAGAAATATTTATGGTTTCTTTTTTGGTTTCTGAAAAAATATAAATAATGAATGTTGCAATCAACATAAAAATATCGCGGACTATTGTCCAGAGTATGTCAGAAGGTGTGGATGCTGAACTTGTAGAAAAACAGCCGCAGTTAATTTCCAATCCTCTGAAATATGCCTGTGCAAGCCCGATTATAAACAAAATCAATAAAATACTGATAATTATAGAGTTAGCTCTTACCCATTTACCTATAATTAGCAAAATTCCTGTTATTAACTCAATAAAAGGCAAAATTATCGCAATTAAGTTTATTGACCACATTGGAAATAATTTATACCCTTTTACGATTGTAGCGAACGCTTTTGGATCGGAAATTTTTACAACTGCTGCCCAAATAAACAATCCGCCAATAATAAGTCTAAGAATAAGTAAAACATATTTGTTTTGAAAAATTTTCATCTTATTTTGTTACCTGATTCCCTTTTTCAACCCACTCTTTATATCCGCCTCTGTAAATATTAGTGCTGTTAAATCCTACTTTTGCAATTTCATAAGCAAGATCAATACTGACTTCACACTCACCACCACCGCAATAGACCACCATAATATCATCAGGTTTATAATCTTTTAATAAATTTTTCTTATCTGCTTCCGGCATTGCATAAAATTCTTCATAAGGAATGTTAATCGCACCCGGAATATGACCTTGAGCGAACTCATCTTTTCTTCTTCCGTCAATGAAAAGCATTTTTCTTTCATGAAGTTGTCTTGCAAGTTCATATCCGATATTTTGTGGTTTTACAAATCCTAATTTTTTATCATAATTCGGATTAGCCACAAGATTTCCTGTTGTGTTAGTTTGCTGTGTATTATTGTTAATGTTCGGTGTTCCCTCCTGATATCTGCTTTCATCAATAAAAAGAGGAATTCCTTTAGGGCTTAAAAAATTAGCCGCAAGTGAAACTACCACACAAATACCAAGAATAATTAAAATTTGTTTTTTCATAATATTTAAAATAAGTTAAAACTTTTTGAAGTTGTTTGAATTATTTCTACATTTGTATTATATGCCTGAATAAAATAGTTATAATAAGATGTTACAGATGTATAAGCATTATTATATTCCCAGTCTTTAACATTATTACTCTCTGCAACTTTAAAAAATTTTTCCGCATTTTCTATGAATTTAGAAAGCATTTTTTCATAATAATCTTCAAAGGAATATTTCATAAATTTTGTTTTTTCGGTAAAATCTGTATCCATAACTTTAATTTTTTCCTCATCGTAAACTCTCTTTAGATTTTCCAGATCTTTTTTTAACTCAAATAAATCTTCACCTTTATTCCACCGTTTAAAATTTTTATTAAATTTTTCTGCAGCTTCAAGAATTGTCCCGTATGCATTCAACAAAACAACTGTTGATTTTTCATCCTGTGAACCAAAATCATCCGGATTTCTGATTGTGATTACTGGTTTATACGACTCTAAAACCGAGATAAATTCATCCGAAACAATTTTATTTTCTTTATACTTTAACCTAATTTCTTCGTCATAAGTTCTGATTAAAGAGGGGTCATCTTTAAAAATTTTTGAATCGTAATAACGGCTTATTTTTTTTGACGTTTCGTAATATTCTTCTGCACTCTTTAACAATTCTGCAAATGCCGTTTCCAAATCGTTTTTCATATTTTCATTTTCGGTTTTCAACTTGCTTAACTCACCGTCATCATAAAGCGACCTGTTTTGATTTTTTATAACCGATTCAAGATTTTCAACGGAAGAGACAAAAAATGCCGCAGTTAAAAAAGAATTTTTCTGAACTTTATTTACATCAGGAACCATAGATAAATAACTCTGCTGAATTCTTTCAATTGCATCATACACTGCATTTGAGGCAGCGACATATTTATTATAAAACACAACATTTTCTGCATTGAAAATATTTTCTCCGCTTTGATTATCTCCCGAGTTATTTACATCTTGTTTTTTATTCTCATTAAAAACTTCTTCTTTAAGTGCAGTTAATTTTTCCGTAATAAAATTACAGGATAGAAAAGTTATCAATATACAAACCGACAAAATAAATTTTAAAAAATTATTTTTAAAAAATCCGGAAAATTTATAGGATTTATTCATTGAATAATCCCCCCTGAGAAATTTTTTTATTTTTTTTAATGCCAAGATGTTTATAAGCAAGTTCTGTTGCTTCTCTTCCTTTCGGTGTTCTTTTTATAAATCCTTCTATAATAAGAAATGGTTCATAAACATCTTCAACAGTTCCGGGATCTTCACCTATGGAAGCGGCTATATTTGTTAATCCTACAGGTCCGCCGTTATGTTTTAGAATTATTGTTTCCAGAATTTTTTTATCAATTTTATCCAAGCCGTATTCATCAACTCCGAGTGACTCTAAGGCATACTTTGCGATTTCTTCAGAAATAACTCCGTTACCTTTTACTATTGCAAAGTCTCGTGTTCTTCTCAAAAGTCTATTGGCAATTCTTGGTGTCGCTCTGCTTCTTTTGGCAATTTCTTCAGAACCTTTATTTTCAATTTTTAAATTTAGTATATCGGCAGATCTGTTCACTATATCTGTTAAGTTTTCATTATTATAATAATCAAGATGACAAGTGATTCCAAACCTGTCAAGCATTGGAGAAGAAAGCAATCCTTGTCTTGTGGTAGCACCTATAAGCGTGAACTTTTCAAGTTTAATTGGAATAGACCTTGCAGCCGGTCCCTGATCAATCATAATATCAAGTTTATAATCTTCCATTGCTGAATATAAAAACTCTTCCACAACTTTTGGAATTCTGTGTATTTCATCAATGAATAAAATTTCATTTTCTCTGAGTTTAGTTAACATACCTGCAAGGTCACCCGGCTTTTCAATTACAGGTCCGGAAGTTGTGATAATATTAACGCCAAGTTCATTTGCTATTATATGTGCAAGAGTTGTTTTCCCCAAACCTGGAGGTCCTGTAAATAACGTGTGGTCGAGTGACTCACCGAGTTTTTTACTGCTCTGAATAAAAATTTTTAAATTTTCTTTTACCTTATCCTGGCCAATAAAATCACTAAAACTTTTCGGTCGTATCTGACTTATGAAGTCTCTGTCATCTTCGGGAATTAAATCTGCACTGTTAACTGATTTCTTTTTATTCAAAAATTTTTTAATCTATTATAATCAAAAATAATATTAATTTACGACAAAGAAACTTTATAAATAAATGGAACCTAATACACAAATAAAAGACCCAAATCTCGTAAGGCAAATGCAGTTCGTAGTGATTTCAAGAAAAGCAAAAGTTCTTGGATTTGCAATAATGCTCGGACTTGTTATAATTTATCTGATGGGGTTAACTGTTGCTTCAGATAACGTGAACAAAGATTTGGCTATTTTGAACCTTGTATCCCTTATAGCATGTTCGACTTTCTGCATTTTATCGGTTTATGTAAAAAAAATGTTTTTAAGAAAGGTTACTAAAGAAAATTTTAAGAGCAGTTATTTTACGGCTTTTATTATTGCTTATGCTATGTGTGATGCGGGAGGACTATTTTGCATAGTTACAAATTTATTTATAAATTATAATTTTCTTTATGCAACTGTCGGGCTTTTAATATCAATGTTATATTTATTTATAAATCTTCCAAAACCGGATGAATTTGAAAACCTGAAACTTTACTGACTATCAAGAAACATCTCCCATAGAAGCATACTCATTGAAAACTGGTCTTTGATTTCACCGGTTTTTATCATTTCGCAAACCTCTTCGTTTGTGAACCAGCCACATTCTATAATTTCGTTTTTATCATAATCTTCTGAGATTTGTTCAACATTTTTGGCAGTGAAAAAATGAAGTTTCTGATTACTGGAACCGATGGAAGGATGGCAAAATCCAAGATATTTCAAATCTTCTTTTTTTACAATACAGCCGGCTTCTTCTTTTAATTCGTTTATTATTGTTTCTTCAGGTGTTTTATTTTTGTCAATTGCACCTGCAGGAACTTCCCAACTATAAAAATCTGTAAGGTATCTGTAATTTTTTACAAGCACAATTTTGTTTTCAGAATTTCTCGCAACCACGCCGGCACCTTCAAAATTATAATAAACTCCTTCAAATTCAATCATACTTCCATCAGGAATTTCAATCATATCTCTTTTCATAGAAATCCATTTACCATCAAAAGCAGGAATCGAATCTTTTACTTTCCAGAATTTTTCTTTTTCCATAAAATTAAAAAAGGGGCTTTCGCCCCTTTAAAAGTTTAGTATTAATTAATTTAAATTAATCGTTTTTCTTTGTGCAATCTTCTTTTTTTGTTGAGCAATCTGTTTTTTTAGATGAACAGTCAGATTGATCTTTTTTAATATCAATTGTATTTGAATCGCCTGCAGCTCCGATATAAATTCCGGTAGCATTGATTTCATAAACTTTTTGAGGTCCGACAATTGTTGAAGGATCTTTTTTGTTTATTGATTCATCATTATAATGTTTTGCTTTATCTTCTGAAATTTCTTTGATTACAAAAACACCATTTACTTTTGCAGAAACATTTGAAGCATCTTTAGGAACAAAGAAATTGTGATCTGTTCTCACTCTGATTTCTTTTTCACCGTCAGTAAAAGTTACCCAGCAACCTGCTTTTTGACATACATCAGTTATTGTTCCTGTTACAATAATTTCTTTTCCATTATAGGAATCGGCATTTGAAACTAAATCTGTCAAGGTAACAACCTGAGCAGTTTCATTAATGTTTTTTCCGTAAAGGCTTCCGCTTTCCTGTGCGGTGACAGATGTTGCCATTAGTGCAACAAATAATAAGATAAGTAAAGTTTTCATTTTTCCTTTGTTTTTATTTATAAATTATAAAATTTAAAAAAGCGTCTTTGTTAATTTTGTTGAAAAATTTTTTTGAAAAATTATATAACCCGTTTTTACCGGGGATTTCATAAGATAAGTTTAGATTTTTTAATTCGCCAAATCCTATAGTTTTAAATAATTTTTTGAGTGTATCTGAAGTAAAAAAACTTCTGTGGTAAAGAGGATGATTACCGCCTTTCCATTTTTTTCCGCTCATCTGAAATTTAATACTGTCCCAGTTTGGCACTTCAATAATTAATACTCCGTTTTCATTAAGCAGGTTTCTGATTTTCTTTAAATCTTCAACCGGATTATTGAAATGTTCAAGAACATGCCATAGAGTTATAATGTCAAATTTTTTTCCATCTGAAATTAAATCATCTAAACTTTTATTGCTGACATCTAAACCGAATTCTTCACGTGCGAAATTGATACTTTTTTTTGATACATCAATACCTGAAACATTAAATACATCTGAAACAGATTTTAAAAATAATCCCGAACCGCAACCGACATCAAGTAAACTTCCTGAATTTTTGAATTTTAAAATTTCTATTTTACGTTGCGAATTTATAGCGAAGATTTCTTTTAATAAAGGATAGTTTGATTTTTCATTGTAATCTTTTCCGTTATATTCTATTTCGTAATAATCTTCATAAATTTCAGATTCATCCGGAGGATTTTGTAAATAAATTAAAGAACAGTTTTTACATTTAACGAGAATAAATTCTTTTTCTTTTAATTCGAAAACATAATCATCAGAATCACAGATTGGACATCTTCTCATATATATAAAAATAAAAAATTGAAATTTTGTTTTAAATCCATTAATTTAAACCGATAAAATAATAATGGATAAAAAACAAGAAAAATTAATAGAAAACTTTGAAGAAACTGCAGAAAATCTGAAAGTTTCGAGAGTTGAGTCTTTAAGCGATGGTATATTTGCAATTGCAATGACGCTGATGGTTTTGGATTTGAAATTACCTGCGATTGCAGATAAAGGTTCTATAACACAGAATGATTTGATAAATATGTTTTTTGCTGGAATAGATACTCTCGAAAAATATGCTATTAGTTTTATTGTATTAGGAATTTACTGGATAAGACACCAGGCACAGTTTTCGATAATAAAAAATGCAAACAGAGGATTATTATATATAAATATAATTTTTCTTATGTTGATATCTCTGATACCTGCAAGCACTTCTTTTTTAATGAATTATTCGGGATATCAGTTTCCGTTGTTTTTATATCTGGTTAATAATTTTCTTATATGTTTAATGTTGCTATGGCATCTAACGTATGCTTCCAAAAATCGTCGGCTGATAAATGATAATATACCTGAGCCAATGATAAGGAGAGGAAAACTTTTATTACTTTCATCTCCACTATTGTTTTTGATTGCAATAGTAATTTCTTTTTTCAATATTCGTATAAGTTTTATGATGTTATATTTGTTACCGTTTGTATTTCCAATTTATCATATTTACGATAAAAAAATGAGAAAATATAAAGTAAAAAAATAAATTTCATATAATTAAAATTAATGGACGAAAAATTTCAGATTATAGAAGAAGTAATCACTATGAGAAGAACCGTTAAACCTGCAAAGATGAACGGAAGGATAATAGAAGTTGAGTTATTTAATAAATTTCTTGAAGGGGCAAACTGGGCACCGACACACGGCAATACAGAACCCATTAAATTTTTTATAATAAATCCTGACTCGGTTAAAAAATTCTGTAAGTTACATGCGGAAATGTATAAAGAGTTCACTTCTGCCGATGTATTTTCCAATGAAAAATATGATAAGATTTTAAACAATGGTAATAATGTTTCACACATCATTGGGTTGGGTATGAAGCGGGGTAACAATAAAAAAATACCTGAAATTGAAGAGATTGCTTCGGTTGCCTGTTCAGTTCAGAACATAATGTTGCTGGCACACTCAGCGGGAATAGTAAGTTATTGGGGCTCGGGAGGAATGACTTATAAGCCTGAGATGAAAAAATATTTTAATTTAAATGATGAAGATAAGTTTTTGGGATTTTTATATTTGGGATATACAGACCAAGAACCTCAACCCGGTAAGCGAGTTAAACCGATGAAAGAAAAATTTGTGAATTGGGAATTTACTTAATTACAATTAATGAATGCTTAATTATTACTATTCAGACAAAATTTCAGATTTCCTTCTTAAACCAAAAGAAACTATAATAGGTGAAATTTCTTTAAATGGTAGACTTGGTCACATTCATACAGAATTGTTTGCATGGGAAGAACAGATTTCAATACTCAAGAAATCACTAATTAATCATTCGGGACATTTATTTTTCGAGTTCTCTATACCAAGAATGGGTAAGCGAGTAGATTGTGTTTTAATAATTAAAAATATTGTTTTTATTATTGAATTTAAAGTTGGGGAAAAGAATCATTTAAATGTCGATATCGAGCAAGTGTGGGATTACGCATTAGATTTAAAAAACTTTCATAAGCCCAGTCACAATTTAACACTTGTTCCTATTTTAGTAGCTACTGAAGCCAAATCAAACTTTTTTCAAATAATTATCCCAAGTCAAGATGACAAACTAATTAATCCTCTCAAGGCAAATTCAAAAAATCTAGGGTTATATATAGATGAAGTTTTTAAATACTTTAATAATAACGAGATAATAGATCCCATTGAATATTTAAATGGCAGCTATACTCCTACTCCAACTATCATAGAAGCTGCAATAAGGTTATACAATAATCATAATGTTGATGAAATTACAAGAAATGATGCAGATGTAATTAACTTATCTGTTACAACAAAATTCATCTCTGAAACAATTGAATTTGCAAAAATAAATAATAAAAAAATTATATGTTTTGTTACTGGAGTTCCTGGAGCAGGAAAAACTCTAGTTGGATTAAAAGTAGCAATTGAGCATATAGATAAGAAAAAAGGAAATACTAGTGTTTTTTTATCCGGAAATAAACCACTTGTTGATGTTTTACAAGAAGCTTTAACAAGAGATAAAGTGAATCAAGAAAAATTGAATGGTAAAAAAATTACGAAAAAGATTGCCAAAGAAAGTGTTAAATCATTTATTCAATTAATACATCATTATAGAGATGAATATTTAAGAGATTCAAAAGCACCTTATGATCATGTTGCCATTTTTGATGAAGCACAAAGAGCTTGGACTTTAGAACAGACTGTTAAATTTATGAAACAAAAAAAAGGGATAGATGATTTTAAATATTCAGAGCCTGAATTTCTTATTTCTTGTCTTAACAGACATAAAGACTGGGCAGTAATTGTATGTTTAGTTGGGGGTGGTCAAGAAATCAATACTGGAGAGGCAGGTATTTCAGAATGGCTTTATGCATTTAGAAATCAATTTACAGGATGGGAGATAAGAATTTCACCAAATTTATATGACTCAGAATATAGTGCTCAAACTGCTATAAAAGAATTAAGTCAAATTAACCCAATAGTATTTAATAAAAATCTTCATTTATCAGTTTCATTAAGATCTTTTAGATCTGAATATTTATCTAAACTAGTTAAGGAAATTTTAGACATTGATGAAAACGCAATAAATACTTTTAAGCAACTTGAAGATAAATATCCGATTGCTCTTACAAGAAATATTGATAAAGCAAAAAATTGGTTGAAAGAAAAAGCAAGAGGAAGTGAAAGATATGGAATTGTAGTATCTTCTCAAGCATATCGTTTAAAACCATTGGCTATTGATGTTAAGACTAAAATTAATCACGTTAATTGGTTTTTAGAAGGTAAAGATGATATTCGATCGTCATATTTTTTGGAAGATGTTGCAACAGAATTTCAAGTTCAAGGTTTAGAGCTAGATTGGACTTGTGTTACTTGGGATGGAGATTTAAGATATAATGAAAATTTCTGGAAAACATTTTCATTTGTTGGAAATAAATGGCAAAATATTAACAAAGAAATACGAAAGAAATATCTTATTAATGCGTATAGAGTTTTGCTCACAAGAGCCAGACAGGGAATGGTTATAGTTATTCCTGAAGGAAACTTAGAAGACGAAACAAGAAAACCCGAATTTTATAATTCAACTTTTAATTATCTTAAGAACATAGGATTTCATATTTTATAAAATGAAAAATTCTCGTCCTATACATCCTGACTTTCAAATGCTATTAGATATGAAAAACCCGGAAGTGATTAATTTATTTGAAGATTTACGGGAATACATTTTAGAATTATATCCGGATAGCAATGAGATTTTATATCATACTCACGCCTTAACAGCAGTCTTTTCCATTTCTGATAAACTTGCTGACGCATTTTGTATGTTGCCAATTTATACAAATCACCTGAATCTCGGGTTTAACAAAGGAACGCTTCTAAAAGATACAGATAAACTCTTAACAGGTACAGGGACTTTAATCAGGCATATTGATGTAAAGAAAAAATCCGATTATCGAAATCAAAAAGTAAAGAGGTTAATTCAGGAAGCCATAAATTTCTCAGTTAAGAATATGACTAAACCAACAAAATCAAAAGGTAAGACAATTTCAAAAATAAAATAATTAGAGTAATTCGTTAAATTAGTGGAATTTCGTGGTGAAATTTAATTTTTTGTTAAAATCGTGTGAATTTTAGCGGGTAGTTTAGGCTTTTTATTTCATTGAAATTTTTCTATGAAAAACTTATCTTTGTTGTTTATTTAATTATAATTCACAATGCCACTAAGACATAAATCTGCACAGAAAAGAGCAAGACAAACAGTTAAAAGAACTGAAAGAAATAAAAAATATAAGGCTTTATTAAAACGTGCCGTTAAAAATGTTGTTGATTTAAAAGATAAATCTAAAGCAACTGAAGAACTGAAAAAAACTACCAAATTACTCGATAGAGCAGCAACTAAAGGTATAATTCATAAAAATAAAGCGGCTAATCAAAAGTCTAAACTTACCAAAAAAGTTAATAAACTTTCATAATTTTCCTTTCCCTTTAATTTTATTAAAGGGAAAGTTCTTACTTTCCAAACTTACCAAGCAATCCTTTTTTCACATTTACGTGAGCAATACAATCAATTTCTATTAATACATCTTTTGGCAATCTTGAAACTTCAACTGTAGTTCTCGCAGGTAATGATTCACTGAAATATTCCGAATATACTTCATTCATAGCAGAAAAATTATTCATATCGGTTAAATAAACCGTAACCTTTAAAGCATTCCCCAATGATGAATTATTATCTTCAAGTAAGTGAGTTAAATTCTGTAACACTACTCTCGTCTGGCTCTTTATATCATTTCCTCTCAGATTACCCTCCATATCCATTGGTATCTGACCTGATGTATATATAAAATCTCCAAACTGAATCGCCTGTGAATAAGGTCCGATTGCTGGTGCTATGATGTGTGAGACTAATCTTGTTTTCATATTTTTTTAATCACATTTATCAAGAATTCTTTCGAGATCATTTAAATTGTAATACTCTATCACAATCTCTCCCGTATCCTTGCTTTTTTTGTTTATTTTAACTCTTGTTCCAAAAAATCTTCTGAGTTTATCCTCGTTCCTTTCATTCTGAGGATCCCACAATACCGGACTGATTTTCGGTTTACGGGTTTTTTCCTTAACTCCTGATTTAGTAAGTTCTTCGAGAGTCCTTACAGGAATTTTTTCGGAGATTACCTTCCGCCATAAATCAATTTGTTTTTCTTTATCTTCAACTCTCAATAATACTCTTGCATGTGCTTCAGAGATTTCATTTTTTTTCAAAGAAACTTTTATCTCTGCCGGTAATTTTTGTAATCTTAAAATATTTGCAATTGTGCTTCGTTGTTTCTTAACTTTTTCTGAAAGTTGCTCCTGTGTTAATCCGTAATTATCAATCAACATCTGATATGAATTTGACAATTCAACGGGATTTAAATCTTCTCTTTGTATATTTTCTATAATTGCAAGAACGGCAAGATCCATATTACTTATATCTTCTTTATCAATTACAGATGCTTTGATCTTACTCTCGCCTAAAAGTTTTGTTGCTCTTAATCTTCTTTCACCTGCAATCAGGATATATCTTTGTTTATCATTAGATAGTTTTACAGTCACAGGGTTTAACAATCCGTATTCTTTGATCGAGTTTTTTAATTCATTAAGTTCAGCATCAGTAAATTCTTCTCTCGGTTGATTTGGATTTAAATCAATTTTATCAATATCTATCAGAGTATCATTTTTAGGTTCAGATTTTATTTCAGGAAATTCAAGATTTTTCTCTCCGAAAATTGCCGATAAACCTTTACCAAGTCTGTTATCTTTTGTATCCATATTTCTATCCTTCTATTGGAAAATCCGTAATAGTTTTTTCTATATTGTTGTTGTTGTTTTGCTGGTTATCCTCTTTAATTTCAGCAGGATCAGAAAACGTCATATTGTTTTTCTCAAGAAATTCTCTCGCAAGTTCAAGATAATTCTTTGCTCCGACTGACTCGTGATCATATTTAATTAAAGGCTTGCCAAAACTTGGTGCTTCACCTATTTTTACATTTCTGAAAATTTTTGTCGTATAAACTTTGTTTTCAAAAAACTTTCTTAATTCAGTCTCAACCTGATTTGCAAGTTTAAGTCTCGCATCAAACATAGTTAAAAGATATCCTTCAATCATAAGTTCAGGGTTGAAATAACTTTTAACATTTTTAACTGTGTTTAAAAGTTGTGATAAACCTTCAAGCGCATAATACTCGCACTGCACAGGAATCAAAACAGAGTTTGCTGCTGTCAATGCGTTCACTGTAATCAATCCGAGTGACGGTGGACAATCTATGATTATAAAGTCATATTTTTCATCGGATGCCGCATCATTAAGAAAATTTATTAATTTATTTTTTAAGACTCTCTCACGTGAAATTATTTCAACAAGTTGTATTTCTGCACCTGATGTATTCACATTTGAAGAAATCAAATCAAGATTTTCAATACTTGTTTTTTTAATTGACTGAGAAATCGGTTGATTAGTTACAAGAATTTCATATATTGTTTTTCCGTCATCATTCGCTAATATTCCTACGCCCGTTGTAGCATTTGCCTGCGGATCGGAATCTATTAATAAAATTTTCTTGCCGTAATGAGCAAGAGAAGCCGATAGATTTACTGCCGTAGTGGTTTTTCCCACTCCACCTTTTTGATTTGCTATGGATATTATCTTTGCCATTTAATCAGATTATATTTTTATAGTTTCACCCGGTGACATTATAACACATTTTTTTCCGATTGATTCTATTTTTCTTTTGAATTCATTTGCATCTTGTTTTATAACTTCAAAAGTGTTGTAATGAATTGGAATAATTGTATCCGCATTTAATAATTCTGCCGCTTTAACTGCGTCATCAATGCCCATTGTGAAGTTATCACCAATTGGTAAAAAAGCATAATCAATTTTTCCTGATTCGCCTATTAATTTCATATCATAAAATAATGCCGTATCTCCAGCATGATAAATCGTTTTACCTTCTATATTGAGTAGAATTCCTGCCGGGTCACCTGCATAAGAGCCGTCAGGTAACGAAGAAGAGTGGTGAGCAAGAGTGAGTTTTACTTTTCCAAAAGGAAATGTAAAAGATCCTCCGAGATTCATAGCATGTGATTTTCTGTGCATCTTTTCGCAGTAATATGAAATTTCTGCAGTAGCAATTATAAGTGCATCATTATCGCCTGCAATTTCGAGAGTATCGCCAAAATGATCCGCATGACCATGAGTAAGGATTACATATTTACATTTTATATCTTTTGCCTTTGCGTTGGCAATAGGATTGCCGGTGAGAAATGGATCGATGATAATTGAATTTTCATCACTTCCAATTTGCACACATGAATGTCCGTGAAATTTTATTTCCATTAATTGTTTATTTATTCAATTTAACCCTTTTGAATCAATCTATAAATTCAATTTTGAACACATAATTCTTTTATACAATCCGTTTGCAATTCCATTTATTAAATGAATATTTTATCTTTGTGAAATTAAAATTATTATGAAAAAATTATTATTAATCTTATTTATCTTTTCATTCTCTTCTTTTGCATTAGCAAAAGATAAATGGACAATTATATCTTTAACTTATTCATCAGGTCCGGTGTCTCCTCAATATCAATCAACTTGGACTCTTACTATTGATAATGAAAGAAACGCAACCTATACAAGCAAAGGTGCTGGGACAGACACAACTTACAGTTTCACTGTAAGTAAAAGTAAATTCAATAAACTTGTATCTTATATCAATAAATACAAACTGATTTCTGCTGACCCTAATTCTATGAAAACTGATAATATGAAAATTGGAGGTTCATCTAACACTGTAATTCTTACAGTTCAGAATGCAGATCCTAATACCGATCAGCCACCAAGAAAAATTGAATTTCCATCTCAGCAAAATGAAGAGTGGACTCCAAAAATGAATAATGTTGTAAAGGCGTTGACAAACTGTATTCCGGGAAATAATTCAGGAAAATAAATCAAATTAAAAAGGGGCTTATGCCCCTTTTTTTATAATCTTTTAATCTCATATCCGTCTTTCTTATCAATCACTTCAAATCCTTTTTCTTTTAGTTCATTTCTTATCTCATCTGCTCTTTTATAATCTTTATTCTTTTTTGCTTCAATTCTATTTTCTACAAGAGTTATAATTTCTGAAGGAATATCTATATCATCTTTTGGTTTTTCTTCTGCATCTTTAAAACCAAATCCTAATATTTTATCAAACTCATAAATTAAAAATAATTTTTCTTCGTTTGATAATTCTGAAGAAATAACCTGTTGCAACTGGGCTAAACCTCTCGGGATATTTAAATCATCATTTATAAATGCTTTGAATTTTTCATGTTCTTTAAATGTATTTTCAGTTGTTTTTATTTCTGAAACTGAATTTTTAATTTTTAAAACATTTGTAAGCAGTCTGTCGTATCCGCTCTTAGCGGCATCAAGTGCTTCAAAAGTAAATTTTAACTTGGTAGAATAATGGGCGGATAATAAAAAATATCTGTAATGCATTGGGTCATATTTCATTTCAATTAATTTCTGCAAAGTAAGAAAGTCACCTGATGATTTTGACATTTTTACATCACCCATATTTAAAAATTCACCATGTAACCAGTAATTAACAAACTTCTCACCTGTGCAAGCTTCAGTCTGTGCAATTTCGTTAGTGTGGTGAACCGGGATATGGTCAATTCCTCCGCAATGTATATCAAAATGATTTCCAAGAAATTTTGTACTCATTGCAGAACACTCTATATGCCAACCCGGAAAACCTACTCCCCATGGAGAATCCCACTCCATTTGTCTTTTTTTATCTTTTGGTGAAAATTTCCACACGGAAAAATCACTCGGATTTTTTTTCTCATCTGAAAATTCCACACGCTCGCCTGCTCTCAGTCCTTCAAGGTCAAGTTTTGCAAGTTTTCCGTAATCAGGAAACTTTGACGTATCATAATAAATTCCATCTGATGTTTTATAAGTGAATCCTTTTTCTTCAAGACATTTTATCATCGAAATCTGTTCATTTATATAATCTGTTGCTTTACAAAATACATCAGGAAAAAGTATATTCAATCTTTGTAAATCTTTTTTGAAAACGTCAGTATAATACTCGGCAATTTCCCAAACAGTTTTTCCTTCTCTGCTTGCACCAAGCTCCATCTTATCATCACCTTCATCTTCATCCGAAACCAAATGTCCGACATCGGTTATATTCATAACATGAGTAACTTCAAATCCGTTATACATCAAAACACGTTTTAAAATATCTTCAAAAAGAAAAGTTCGCAAATTTCCGATATGCTGATAATTATAAACCGTTGGTCCACAGCAATATATCTTTGCTTTCCCATTTTCTATTGGGATAAACTCTTCTTTACTTCTCGTTAATGTATTGAATAAATAAACTGACATTGGATTTTAATTCTATTAACCTAAATTACTTAAAACACCTGTTGATACTAATATAATAATTATAATACCGAGAATAATTCTGTAAACAATAAATATAAAATTACTTCGAGTTCTTAAAAATTTTAAAAGAAAATCAATTGCAATATATCCTGTTATACCTGCTACAACCGTAGCAACTATTAACGGCAGCAAACTTTCGCTTAACAACATTTCTCTTTCTGAATACAATTCATATAGACCACTTAAAGAAATTGCAGGTATGCTTAGCAAAAAAGAATACCTTGCACATACATCACGTTTCAATCCGCAAAATAATCCTGCTGTTATGGTGACACCGCTTCGTGAACTTCCCGGTATTAAAGCCATCGCCTGTGCAAAACCAATGATAATTGCATCCTTTAAAGTTATGTCTTTTAAATCTTTTTTTCTTGTAGCAACTCTTTCTGCAATGAACAGAATTATTGCAAGTATAATTAAAGCAGCACTGATAACATATAATCCTCTTGCATCTCCTACAATAAATTTTTTAAAAGTTAATCCAAAAATCGAAATAGGTATAGTTCCGATAATTATAAACAAAAACAATCTTGAATCAGGATTAGTAAAAAAATCTTTCTTTTTAAAAGCCGATAAAAATCCTTTCACTAAATTTGAAATATCCGTTCTGAAATATATGAATGTTGCAATGAGTGTGCCTAACTGTATAACAGCAGTAAATGCCGCACCTTCATCTTGCCAACCGAGAAGTGCAGGAACTACTCTTAAATGAGCCGTGCTACTGATTGGGATAAATTCCGTTGCTCCCTGAATCACCCCATAAACAATTGCTTTTAGTATTTCTTCCAAATTTTTTACGGTTATAAAAAAATCGAAGTGAATTGCTCCGATTTTTTTTATTTGAATAATTTAATTAAAATTATTTATACATCAATATTTGCATATTTAGCATTCTCTTCAATGAATTTTCTTCTCGGCTCAACTTCTTCACCCATAAGAACTCTGAACATTTTATCTGCTGCAGATGCATTTTCGTTTGTAACCTGAAGTATTGTTCTTGTTTCCGGATTCATTGTTGTGCTCCAGAGTTGTTCCGGATTCATTTCACCTAAACCTTTAAATCTTGAGATAGCAACTCTTCCGTCAGGAACCGCACCTGTTTCATCTTCAACTATTTCATTCAATTCACCTTCCGGTGTCACCTCTGCCTTTATTTTATTTTTATCAATCTTTAAAGATTTTAAAATCGAATCTCTCTCCGCATCATCATATGCATAAAATTCCTGTCTGCCTTTTTTGATTTTATATAATGGTGGCTGAGCAATATACAACTTACCGGCATCAATAACTTCCCTCATATGTCTGTAAAAAAATGTAAGCAATAAAGTTCTGATATGTGAACCATCAACATCCGCATCACACATCAAAATTATTTTTCCGTATCTGACTTTTGAAACATCAAACTCATCAGAGTTTCCGATTCCTGCCCCGATTGCCGTTATAATATTTTTTATTTCTTCGTTTTCAAGAATTTTATTAATTCTTGCTTTTTCAACATTTAAAATTTTACCTTTAAGAGGAAGAATCGCCTGGAATCTTCTGTCTCTGCCTTGCTTTGCAGAGCCACCCGCTGAATCACCCTCAACCATATAGAGTTCACACTGTTCAGGATCTGAAATGGAACAGTCCGCAAGTTTTCCGGGTAAACCAAAACTGTCTATTGAATTTTTCTTTCTGACAGTTTCACGTGCAAGCTGGGCAGCTCTTCTTGCTTCAGCAGCCCTTACCGCTTTATCAATAATTTTTCTTGCTACGGATGGATTCTCTTCAAGAAAATTTCCGAGTTGTTCATTCACTACTGTCTGAACAATTCCTTTCACTTCACTATTTCCAAGTTTTGTCTTTGTCTGTCCTTCAAACTGAGGTTCAGGCACTTTAGTACTGATAACGCAGGTTAATCCTTCACGGAAATCATCCCCCGTTAAATTAATCTTATCGTTTTTAATCAGATTGTTTTTTGAAGCAAAGAAATTTAAAGTTCTCGTAAGAGCAGATTTAAAACCTTCAAGGTGTGTACCACCTTCGTGTGTATTTATATTGTTAACAAAAGTGTAAATATTATCGTTGAAAGATTCATTATACTGAAACGCTACTTCCACCTGAATATTATCCTTATTACCTTCTACATAAACGGGTTTGCCTGTCAGAGATTTTTCATTTTCATCCAGATATTTTACAAAATCAATTATGCCGCCTTTATAATGAAATTCATTTTCCTTTTTATTTCTTTCATCTTTAATTCTTATCGTCAGACTTTTATTAAGATATGCAAGTTCTCTAAGTCTGTCTTCAAGAGTTGAATATTTAAAATTTATATCTTTAAAAATTTCCTTATCCGGATAAAAAGTAACACGCGTTCCCGTTTTCTCTTTTACTTTCCCTGTTTCTTTAACTTTTGTTACAGGTTCACCTCTTTCATATTTTTGATAATGAATTTTTCCGTCACGGTAAACTTCCGCTTCGAGCCACTCACTGAGAGCATTAACGACTGAAACACCAACTCCATGAAGACCACCGGATACTTTATAAGTATTTCTGTCGAACTTACCGCCGGCATTAAGTTGTGTCATTACAACTTCAAGAGTAGATTTTTTTTCTGTAGGGTGAATACCAACAGGAATACCTCTTCCGTTATCTTCAACAGTTACCGAGCCGTCTTTGTTAATGGTTACAGATATTTTAGTTGCAAAGCCGGCAAGTGCCTCATCAATTGAGTTATCTACTACTTCGTATGCAAGGTGGTGTAGTCCTCTTGAAGAGACATCACCTATATACATCGCAGGTCTTTTTCTTACGTGTTCAAGTCCTTTTAATACTTTAATGTCACTCTCTTTATATGAATTGTCTGCCATAATTTTATATAAATACTATTTCTTTAATTAATTTTTTATTTAAATTTTTATTTAACAACTTTATAATTTCTTCTTTTTGGTTTGCAAGTTCATAACGCCATACCGGATTTTCTGCTTTCACGTATAATTTATTTTTTTGAATTCTTACAGGAGTTGAAAATTTTGAAATTGTTTCGCCAACACACTCTTCCCACACATTCAATATCTTTATCTCCTGCATTTTGTCATCCATCCCAATATGTTTCATAAAATCATTAATCTCATCTCTGAGATTAACTGTTTTATTCATTCTGTTTTTTTCAGAAACTGTTTTCATTTTAACTTTCAGAAGTAAGAATTCCGTTTTTTACAAAATACACACCTATTTCTTTTTCCTCATAAAACTTTTTTATTCCGTTAAGATAATTTTTTTCCGTCGTTGTTAAAAAAATCTGTCCGTAATCTTTTAAATGTGAAATTATCTGAGACACTCTATTTTCATCCAGTTCTGACAGAATATCATCAAGCAATAAAACGGGAGTGTTAAGATTATTATTTTTTAAATACTCATACTCTGCAAGTTTCAGTGCGACAATAAAAGTTTTATGTTCACCTTGTGAACCGTGATTTTTTAAATCAAAAGTGCCGCCGGTTTTTATAATTCTAAAAATATAATCATCTCTTTGCGGACCTATCAGGGATACGGCTTTTGAAATTTCCTGATCTTTAAACTTTTCAAGAGAATCTTTAATCTTATCGGAAATGAAATCAATTTTAATTTCTTTAAAATTTAAATTTCCGGTTTCATTTACATCGCTTAAAATTTCCGAATAATAATCTATCCTTGCTGAACCTGATTCTGAAATCAAAAAATTATAACTTTTATCAAATTCATTTTTAAATTCATCAAGAAACAAAAGTCTTTTTAAAATTATTTCCGCACCGGTATCACATATCTTCCTGTTATAAACATCAAGTAAATTATTAAACTCGTTAATTCCGTATTTTTTAAAAACTGTAAACTCTTTTAATAAAAAATTTTTTTGTTTTAATATTTTATTAAGAGTTTTTAAATCTTCAAGATAAAGTTTACTCGACTGAGAGATAAGTATATCAAAAAATTTTCTTCTTTCGGAAGGATTCCCATAAGAAATCTCAAGACTATGTGGAGTTAAATATACAAGAGGAAATTTTCCAAAAAAATCAGATGATACACTGCTTATTTTCTCACCGTTTACCGAAACATTTTTCTTTTTAAGAACATTATCATATTCAATTACACAATTTTCATTATTTGAATATGAATTTTCAAATTCAGCCCTGATTAAAAATAAATTCTCGTTTTGTTTCAGACAGTCAGATTCACCCGAACCAATAAAACTTTTTGCTGAAGATGTAAATGAAATCGCTTCAAGTATATTTGTTTTTCCGTTACCGTTATCTCCGTAAATAAAATTAAACTTACGGTTGAATTCTGATTCTAAAAAACTGTAATTTCTGAAGTTATTGAGGTGAAGCTTTTTTAATATCAACTTATTAACTTATTCTGACAGGCATAACAAGTTCCATAAAATTTTCATTTTCGTTTTGTTCAGTCGGAACTGCAATTGCCGCTTTGGAAGAAGTTGTAAAATTCATAATCACTTCTTCTGTTTCAATCTGACTTAAGCATTCAAGTAAAAAACCCGCATTAAAGGCAATCGAAAATGGTTTTTCATCAAAATTTTCACCTGACTTATCATTTGATACAAATGTGCAGTCAATAGATTCTTCACCCTCAGCCCCTATCTCCGGATTATCTGCCTTTATCTGAAGCAAATCATTTTTGATTTCAAGTTTAACTCTGTGAGTTATATTATCAGCAACTATCTGAGCACGCTTCAATGATTGTTGAATATCAGATGAATTTGTTTTTAAAGTTTTGTCATTATCTTTTGGAATTACAGATTCGTAATTCGGGAAAGTGTCATCAATTAGTTTTGAAATAATTTCCGCATCACCAAAAACAAACTTAATTGTATTATCATTGAACATTAAATCTGCAGGTTGATTTTCATTTAACCTTAAATAAAGATTACATGTCTTTGTGGGAACAACAAGTTTACTGTCTTTAATTTCAGGGTGGTCAAAATTTTCTTTTATAATTTTTCCCAGTCTGAAACCGTCAGTCGCAACAAGTCTTAACTGATCTTTTCTTATATCGAATAAAACTCCGGACATATTTCTTCTTATTGCATCAGTATTAACCGCATGAATAACTTTTCCTATAAATCTTTTCAGCAATCCGCCGTCAATCGAAATTTTATTATCAAGATCATTCTCTTCGGGCAAAGGAAAATCATCAGCTGATTCACACGGAAATGTGAATTTACTTTTTTTCGTTTTTACAATTAACTTAGAACCGTCTGCTTCTTCAATATTTAAATCTTCGTTCTTAAGGGTTCTGACAAAATTTAACAATCTTTTTGCATCCACTGCAATTCTTCCGTCTTGTTTTCCTTCAACTTCGAGTGATGATCTTACGAATATTTCCAAATCTGAAGCAAGCATCACCAGTTTATTTCCTTCAAGTTCAAACAATACATTGTCTAAAATAGGTAAAGTAGATCGGGTAGGAATTACTGAACTTAATTTATTAATTGCGTTAATAAATTCTTCCGCAGTAGTTTTAAATTTCATCAGATAAACGGTTAAATTTTTTGTAGATTAGTATGAAATTTACTTATATTAATAAGAATTATCAATGAACTAAATTTATGTAAAAATAGTTATTAACATCGTGATTTACGACTATATTATTGCCGGTTCCGGTTTTGGCGGGTTATCCGCAGGTTTATTATTACAACAGAAAAATTACAAAGTATTAATCCTTGAATCTCATGTCAAAAGCGGGGGATGTGCTTCAGATTTTAAACGAATTTCAAAATTAAATCCAAAAGGTGAATTTATTTTTGATGTCGGGGCAACCACACTCAGCGGTCTTGAAAATGGAAGACCGTTAGATAATTTTTTGAAAATTACAGATCTTGAAAATAAACTTAAAAACAAATTAATCAAACAGGATACCGGAATTTTAATTCATTTACCAAACGGTAAAAAAATATTCCGGTATGCTGATAAAGTTAAATGGCTTAATGAAGTTTTAAAAAAATTTTTAACACCGGATGCTGATGAGAAACAAAAATTAAATTTTAATAATTTTTGGGATTTGATTTATAAACTTGAATCAAAAGCATATCTGATGACAGGAAAGTTAAAAAAATTTCCTCCTCAAAAATTTAAAGATTTATTTAAACTTCCAAAAAATCCGAAAAATCTGAATCTTTTATATTATCTTTTTACAGATACTTATAAAATTCTGAAAAAATATAACCTTCATCAGAACGAAGACTTTATGTTGTTTATAAATCAGCAACTTTTGATTACATTTCAGTCTCCTCCCGTGAAAGTCCCATTCCTTTTCGCCTCTATGGGCTTGGCTTATCCATCGGATACATATTATATGAAAGGTGGAATACAAAAATTTTCTCAGGCAATTCAGGATGAATTTGAAAATAAAGGTGGTATAATAAAATTTAAACACCGGGTTGAAAAAACTGATTTTGAAAACGGTTTATTTAAAGTTAAGACATCTAAAGGATTTTATTTTTCAAAAAATTTTATTTCTAACATAACAGTTTGGAATACCGGTGATATTGTTTCCGATAAAAAACTAAAATCTCATTTTGAAAAAATTAAAAAAAGTTATCCTGATGCTTGGGGTGCTTATACACTTTATTTTGCGGTTGAAGATAATTTTGAAGACTTCAATACTCTTTATCATCAGATACATTATAAAAGTCAGGTCACAGGAAACGCATCAATATTTGTTTCTTTATCAATGAAGAATGATTTTGAAAAAGCACCTGAAGGCTGGAGAACAATAACCATTTCAACTCACTTAAGTAACCCTGAAAAATGGAAGAAAATGGAAAAAGAAGAGTATATTAAAAACAAAAAAATTTTTGAAAATGAAAAAATGGAATTATTAAACAATTCATTTGTAAATTTTAAAAACTGTGAGAAAAAATATAAACTTTCAGGATCTCCAAAAACTTTTGAGTTCTATACGAAAAGATATAACGGGTTTGTCGGGGGAATTCCGTCTGATATTTCAAAAAATATTTTTAGTTTTCCATCATCGTTCACCCCTTTAAAAAATTTTTATATGGTTGGTGATTCGGTTTTTCCCGGACAAGGCTCTCCTGCTGTAATTCTTGGTGCAATGAATCTAACGGAATTGATTTCTTAATCCATTTAATAATTTTTAATTTCTCAATAATTTTGTATATGGACTTACAGACTTTATCCTATTTTATAGTTGCAGGTGCTGCTTTAATTATGATTTTACTGGAAAGATTTTTCCCTTATACTAAAGGACAAAAACTTTTCAGAGAAGGATTTTTTTATGATTTTATTTTATATACAATAGTTCAAAGTTATCTGCTCGGTTTAATCATTTTTGGATTTCTCAATTACATAAAAGATAACACTGATTTATATAACTATAGTGTTATGGAAAATCTGGGCATCCCTGTTTGGGCTCAGGTTTTATTTTTTCTTATTACTCACGATTTTTACATCTACTGGTTTCACAGATGGCAGCATAATAACGCTTTACTATGGCGGCTTCACGAAGCACATCACTCACCTAGAACAGTTGACTGGCTATCAGGTTCCCGCTCACATTCGCTTGAAATTTTGATAAATCAAACGGTTGAATTTGCACCAATTATTTTACTCGGGGCTGCTCCTGAGGTTGCTTTGATTAAAGGTATGATTTCGGCAGTTTGGGGAATGTTTATACATTCCAATATAGATGTCCGGCTGGGTAAATTACAATATTTTATCAATGGTCCCGAGATGCATCGCTGGCACCATTCTGACGATGAGGGCAGAGAATATCAGAATAATTACGGAACTAAACTTGCAATTTGGGACTGGATGTTTGGAACTGCTTTTTATCCGAATCCTGAAAAACAAAAACCTAAAAAATACGGACTAAGTGATACACCTGAATTTCCGTTAAGCCCTGTAACTATTCATGATGTGCCTCCGGAAAAAGACGGAAAAATAAAACACTTTTTTAAAGTAATTTATCATGACTCAGTTGCTTATATAAAACAACATTTTTTTGCGTTTAGAAAACAAAAGGATGATAAGTATGTCGGAGAGTAAAAAATTTTTCAGATAATTCCGCTTTCGGCAAAAAAAATATTTTTATTTGTTTTGTCAGGTGGTGATAATTCTTTTCC
>ERZ761607.1932-NODE-1932-length-23943-cov-6.229529_pt1 | contig 23943 bp, 25 predicted proteins | sample MGYA00511164_ERZ761607 | MGnify/ENA primary metagenome ERZ761607 (study PRJEB28899, sample SAMN02445080) | bioreactor sludge metagenome | biome: EBPR sludge | place: Australia: Brisbane, Thorneside Wastewater Treatment Plant | collected 2011-06-22 ... | reverse complement strand
GGGCCGGCACCTTCTCGGACGGCAAGCTCTACAGCCAGATCCGCGACCCGCGCCACCTGGGCCGCAAGGTGATGCAGGAGTTCGTCGCCGCGGGTGCGCCACCCGAAATCCTCTACGTGGCGCATCCGCACATCGGCACCTTCAAGCTGGTGAAGGTGGTGGAACACCTCCGCGAGCAGATCGTGGCGCTGGGCGGCGAGATCCGCTTCGAGCAGCGCGTGACCGACCTGCTGACCGACACCGATGACGATGGCACACGCCGCCTGCGCGGGCTGCAGGTGCTGGACCTGACGTCGGGCCAGACGCAGCCGCTGGCCGCCGACCATGTGGTGCTGGCGCTGGGCCACAGCGCGCGCGACACCTTCGCCATGCTGCACGCACGCGGCGTGTTCCTGGAGGCCAAGCCGTTTTCGATCGGCGTGCGCATCGAGCATCCGCAGGGCGTCATCGACCAGGCGCGCTGGGGCCGCCACGCCGGCCACCCGCTGCTGGGCGCGGCCGATTACAAGCTGGTGCACCACGCGGCCAACGGGCGCACTGTCTACAGCTTCTGCATGTGCCCCGGCGGCACCGTGGTGGCCGCCACCAGCGAGCCCGGCCGCGTCGTCACCAACGGCATGAGCCAGTATTCGCGCAACGAACGCAACGCCAACGCCGGCCTGGTGGTGGGGATAGCCGCTGCGGACTTTCCGCTGGACACCCCCGCCTGGCAGGCGGCCTTCGGTGAGGCCGACGGCGCCACGCTGGCGGCCGAGGCGCAGGCGCTGGCGCGCCAGACCCCGCCGCAGGCGCACCCGCTGGCCGGCATCGTGTTGCAGCGGGTGCTGGAATCGCGCGCCTTCGACGCCGGCGGCGCCAGTTACGAGGCGCCCGGCCAGCTGGTGGGTGACTTTCTGGCGGGCCAGCCCTCCACCACGTTCGGCGCGGTGGCGCCGTCCTACAAGCCCGGCGTGAAGCTGGGCGACCTGGCCACCGTGCTGCCGGACTACGCGGTGGAAGCGATGCGCGAGGCGCTGCCGGTGTTCGGTCGCAAGATCCGCGGCTACGACCGCGCCGACGCGGTGATGACCGGCGTGGAAACCCGCACCTCGTCACCGCTGCGCATCACGCGCGGCGACGACTTCCAGAGCCTGAACCTGCGCGGCCTGTTCCCGGCCGGCGAAGGTGCGGGCTACGCCGGCGGCATCCTGTCGGCGGGGGTGGATGGCATCAAGGTGGGCGAGGCGGTGGCGCGCAGCCTGGTGGATTGAGGCATCCTAAGGGACGAACGGCCCCCCGGAGACTGCGTGGCCGCAAGCCGCCAGGCGACCCGCAAGGCCTCGCCCCCGAGGCGGTCGAACAGGCGCTCCTTTACTATGCTAAAGATAGCAAAAGTCGGCCTTTTTACGATGGGTACAGCCTGAAAAGCGCCGAAATTCGCGCTCACAGAACTTCGGCGGCCACGCCACAATGCGCAAAAAAAAGCAGCGTCGAAACGCTGCTTTTTTCATAGCATCCCAGCACCTTTTCGCGCTGGGTATGGGCAGGAATCACCGATATTTCAGCCTTGGGACTGCTGCAGGCGGGCGATACGCTCTTCAATCGGCGGGTGGGTGCTGAACAGCTGGCCGATGCCACCGGCAATGCCCATCGCGGCCATGCTCTTGGGCAGTTCGGCGGTGTGCAGTCCGCCCAGGCGGGCCAGGGCGTTGATCATGGGCTGCTTGCGGCCCATCAGGTCGGCGGCGCCCGCATCGGCGCGGAATTCGCGCTGGCGCGAGAACCAGGCCACGATGATGGCGGCCAGGAAGCCCAGCAGGATGTCCATCACGATGGTGGTGATCAGGTAGCCGATGCCGGGGCCGGAGTTTTCCGAATCACCGCGGCGCAGGAAGCTGTCCACCGCGTAGCCGACCACGCGGCTCAGGAACACCACGAAGGTATTCATCACGCCCTGGATCAGGGTCATGGTGACCATGTCGCCGTTGGCGATGTGCGCCACCTCGTGGCCGATGACGGCCTCGACTTCTTCGTGGGTCATGTTCTGCAGCAGGCCGGTGGACACCGCCACCAGGGCGGAGTTCTTGAAGGCGCCGGTCGCAAAGGCGTTGGGATCGCCTTCGAAGATGCCGACCTCGGGCATGCCGATGCCGGCTTTGTCGGCAAACTTGCGCACGGTTTCGACGATCCAGCGCTCGTCGGCCGAGCCGGAACCATCGATCACCCGCACGCCGGAGCTCCACTTGGCGACAGGTTTGCTGATCAGCAGCGAGATGATCGCGCCGCCAAAGCCCATGATGAGGGCAAAGCCCAGCAAGGCGCCGAGGTTGAGGCCGTTGGCGGTCAGGAACCTGTTCACGCCGAGCAGGCTGGCCACGATGCCCAGCACAACGACCACGGCCAGGTTGGTCAATACAAACAGGATGATGCGTTTCATGTCAGTCAGGGTAAACAGCCCCGCAATGTGGAGCCGATGGCGCGAATATTAGGGCCGGATCGGGTGAAATCAAGCCGCCCGGTCCAATTCCGGTTGCAGATACGGGCTTTCCGGCGGCGCCGGGCGCACACGTGCCGGCCGGAACACCGTGGGGTCGGCGTAAAACCCCGGCGCTTCGTTGGCATCCCACCAGCCAGGCACGCCCAGCACCGGCAGCGGCACGAAAGGCTTGGCCGCCAGCCTGGCGGCTGTGAGATCCTGGGCCAGCCAGGTGTCCAGCGCCGCCACCGAGCTCCAGGGCTGGCTGACCCGCCAGACATGCACGGTGATCGACTTGTAGGGCGTCACGAGTTTTTCCAGCGCCGCGTGGCCGAACACCACCAGTTGCGCCTGTGTCCACAGCGGGCGCAGTTCGCCGAACAGCCGCTGCCACTGCCGTGTCGCCAGCGCTTCCCACAGCGCGTCGGGCGCGTGCAGCAGCGCGCCGTTTTCGTCGAGCACGGTGATGGCGTCGCGCACCGGCCCGCGCACGGCGACGCCGCGCGCGGCGATTTCCGCTGCCTGGATCTGGTTCAGCCGCCGCTTGGCCTGCGGGAACACCATCCAGCACAGTGCGTTGAAAAAATCGTGCAGGTTCTCGCGTGTGGGTACCTGGCCGCGCTCGAAGATGAATTGCTCGTAAGCCATGCCGGGCGGCAGCGCATCCTGGGAGACAAACCGCACCGCCGCGCGCCCGAACCGGTTAGCGGTATCGGGCACGCCGTCACCGGCGTCCACCCCTGCCTGGACCAGGCGCCCGGCGTCCCGCCAGGGCGCGAGCCAGGGGCGTTGCCAGTCGATGCCGTTCAGGCCAGGCGCCACGGCAGCACCTCGCCCGCGCGCAGGGGCTTGAGCTCCGCCTCGCCGAAGGCGAACGACTCCGGTGGCGTCCAGGACTCCTTGCGCAGCGTGATCGTGCCGGTGTTGCGCGGCAGGCCGTAGAAATCGGCGCCGAAGAAGCTCGCGAAGCCTTCGAGCCGGTCGAGCGCGCCGGCGGCCTCGAAGGCCTCGGCGTACATCTCGATGGCCGCGTGCGCGGTGTAGCAGCCGGCGCAGCCGCTGGCGTGTTCTTTCAGGTGGGCCGGGTGCGGCGCGCTGTCGGTACCCAGGAAAAACTTGGGGTTGCCGCTGGTGGCGGCCTGCACCAGCGCCAGGCGGTGGGCTTCGCGCTTGAGCACCGGCAGGCAGTAGTAATGCGGCCGGATGCCGCCGGTGAAGATGGCGTTGCGGTTGTACAGCAGGTGGTGCACGGTGATCGTGGCGCCCAGCAGCGCGTCTTCACCCGCGACGTATTGCGCCGCTTCTTTTGTAGTGATGTGCTCCATCACGATCTTCAGGCCGGGAAAGTCGCGCCGAAGCGGCATCAGCTGCTGTTCGATGAACACCGCCTCGCGGTCGAACAGGTCAATGTCGGGGCTGGTCACCTCGCCGTGCACCAGCAGCAGGATGCCTTCGCGCTGCATCGCCTCCAGCGTGGCGGTGGTCTTGCGGATGTCGGTCACGCCGGCATCGCTGTTGGTGGTGGCACCGGCCGGGTAGAGCTTGACGGCGACCACACCCGCCTCTTTCGCGCGGCGGATTTCGTCGGGTGGCAGGTTGTCGGTGAGGTAGAGCGTCATTAGCGGCTCGAAGGCCAGTCCGGCCGGCACGGCGGCGCGGATGCGCTCGCGGTACGCCACGGCCTGGGCCGCGGTGGTGACCGGCGGCCTGAGGTTGGGCATGATGATCGCGCGGCCGAACTGCGCGGCGGTGTGCGGCACCACGGTGTGCAGCGCGGCGCCATCGCGCACGTGCAGGTGCCAGTCGTCGGGGCGGGTAAGGGTGATCTCGGAGGTCATGGGATCAATTGTCCCAGACCGGCGGGACACACCCCGCCAAGGCTGCCGCGGAACCGGCTTTGCCGGGCCGCTGGCAGCGCCCCCTTGAGGGGCTGAGGCCCGCGGCTCCAAACCTGCCTGCGCAGGTTTGGACGGTGCCGAAGAGCAGCAGCCTCTGGCTGCAGCACCGGGCGGCACAGCCGCTTCGGGGGTGGGCCTAATGAGACAGGATCTTGTTGAGGAAGTCCTTGGTCCGCGGCTGGCGTGCGTCGGGATTGCTGAAGAACTCATCCTTGGGGCAGTCTTCCAGAATCCGGCCGCCCACGTCGATGAAGATCACGCGGTTGGCGACCTTGCGCGCGAAACCCATTTCATGGGTGACCACCATCATGGTCATGCCTTCCTTGGCCAGTTTCACCATCACGTCCAGCACCTCGCCCACCATTTCGGGGTCGAGTGCGGAGGTCGGCTCGTCGAACAACATGACGATCGGGTCCATGGACAGCGCCCGGGCGATGGCCACCCGCTGCTGCTGGCCGCCGGAGAGCTGGCCGGGGAACTTGTCCTTGTGCGCCATCAGGCCCACGCGGTCGAGCATCTTCAGGCCGCGGGTCTTGGCTTCGTCGGGGCTGCGGCCCAGCACCTTGATCTGGGCGATGGTCAGGTTTTCGGTGACCGACAGGTGCGGGAACAGCTCGAAGTGCTGGAACACCATGCCCACGCGGCTGCGCAGCTTGGGCAGATCGGTCTTCGGGTCGTGCAGACCGATGCCGTCGACAAAGATCTCGCCCTTCTGGAAGGGTTCGAGCGCGTTGACCGTCTTGATGAGCGTGGACTTGCCCGAACCCGACGGCCCGCAAACCACCACCACATCCCCCTTGTTGATGTGGACCGAGCAGTCATTGAGCACCTGCACCGGGCCGTACCACTTGGAAACATTCTTAATCTGAATCATCGACATGTCCGGTCTCCTCAACGGATGATCTGAATCTTGAGCTGAATACGCCGCACGGCATACGACAGCCCCATGCACATCACAAAATACACCACCGCCGCCAGCAGGTAGGCCTCCACCGGGCGGCCCAGGTTCTTGCCGGCGGTCTCAAAGCCCTTGAGCAGGTCGTAGGCGCCGATGGCATACACCAGCGAGGTGTCCTGGAACAGGATGATGGTCTGGGTCAGGAACACCGGCAGCATGTTGCGGAACGCCTGTGGCAGGATGACCAGCTTCATGTTCTGGCCGTAGGTCATCCCCAGCGCATAGCCGGCGTTCACCTGCCCACGCGGAATCGACTGGATGCCCGCGCGCACGATTTCGGAGAAATACGCCGCCTCGAACGCGATGAAGGTGATCACCGCCGAGGTTTCGGCTCCCAGCGGGCGGCCGATGGCAAACGGAATCAACAGGAAGAACCACAGCAGCACCATGACCAGCGGGATGGAGCGCATGGTGTTGACGTAGGCAGCTGCAGGGATTTCGAGAAACTTGTTGCCCGACAGACGCATCAGCGCCAGCACCGTGCCCAGCGCGATGCCGCCGATGGTGGCCACCACCGTCAGCCACAGGCTGAAGATCAGCCCCTTGGTGACGAAAGGACCGATCAGCGACCAGTCGAAGAAGGAAAAGTCCAGGGAACCCATGTCAAGCCTCCCGACGGGCCGCCCCTAGGGTGGCTTGCGCCCCCTCGGGGGGCAGTGAAGTACACAACGTGACGTACGTGGGGGCCATCATGTCAATGCCCCCCGCTCATGCCGCCCGCGGCGACAAATCCGGGCACCCGCGACTTCTTCTCGATGACGCCCATGATGCGGTTGACGGCAAAGGCGGACACCGCATACAGCAGGGTCACCGCCAGGTACATCTCCACCGGCTGCGAGGTTTCCTCCCCGGACTGGCGGGCGAAGAACGTGAGTTCCGCCACCGATACCGCAAACGCCACCGACGAATTCTTGATGATGTTCATCGACTCGCTGGTCATCGGCGGAATCACGATGCGCAGCGCCATCGGCAGCAGCACGTAGCGGTAGGTCTGCGCCGTGGAAAATCCCAGCGCCATGCCGGCGTAGCGCTGGCCACGTGGCAGCGCCTGAATACCCGAGCGCACCTGCTCGGCCACCCGTGCCGAGGTGAAGAACCCCAGTGCCAGGATGACCAGGATCTCCGAAGGCACGTCCTTCATGGCCGGAAAAATCGCCGGCACCACGAAGTACCAGAGAAAGATCTGCACCAGCAGCGGGATATTGCGAAACAGCTCCACCCACGCATTGGCCAGACGCACCAGCCAGGGGTTGTCGGGAAGGGTCCGCAAGGTGCCCATCACCAGCCCGGCGACCAGTGCCACCACCAGTGCGCTGAGCGACACGGTGAGTGTCCAGCCCCAGGCGGAGAGGATCCAGTTCAGGTATGTCTGGTCCCCCCCCTTGCCAAAACAACCGGCGATGATGTCGCCGGTGGTGGTTTCCTTGCAGAAAACCTTCCAGTCCCAGGCCATTCTTGTCTCCTGTGGGATTTCGGTCGGAAAAACGGGATACAAAAAACCCCTCCGGCGCGGGCCGAAGGGGTCTCGCCGAACGGCTGCTTACTTCTTGGCGTAGTCTTCCATCGGCTTGTCGTTCGGGCTGGCCCAGGCGGCCTTGGTGCTTTCCGACAGGGCCAGGCCCACCTTGATGTTCTTCGGCGGGATGGGCTGCATGAACCACTTGTCCCACATCTTGGCCATGTCGCCGGACTTCACCAGGGCGGCGATGGCGTCATTGCCCACTTTCTTGAAGGCCGCGTCATCCTTGCGGATCATGATCGCGATCGGCTCGACGCTCAGCACTTCACCGACGATGCGGAAATCGGCGGGGTTCTTGGCGTTGGCGATGTTGCCGGCCAGGATGGAGCCGTCCATCACAAAGGCGTCCGCACGGCCGGACTCCAGCAGCAGGAAGCTGTCGGCATGGTCTTTGCCGAACACTTCCTTGAAGTCCACGCCCGCGCCGCGCTCGTGTTTGCGCAGGTGCTGCACCGAGGTGGTGCCGGTGGTGGTGGCAACGTTCTTGCCATTGAGCTGGGCAATGGACGTGATGCCGGAACTGGTCTTCACCGCGATACGCACTTCTTCGACGTAGGTGGTGTTCAGGAAGGCCACGTCCTTCTGGCGGGTGGCGTTGTTGGTGGTCGAGCCGCACTCGATATCCACCGTGCCGTTCTGCACCAGGGGAATGCGGTTCTGCGAGGTGACCGGGGTGTATTTCACTTCCAGCTTGCGGCCGACCGCTTTTTCGACTTCGGCAACGATGCGCTGGCAGACTTCGACATGGAAGCCGGCGAACTTGCCGTCGCCGAGCGTGTAGGACAACGCGCCGGACGATTCACGCACACCCATGCTGATGGAGCCGGAGGCCTTGACCTTGGCCAGCGTATCGTTGGCTTGCGCCATCGCGCTGCCGGCAGCAACGGTAGCCACGGCAAATGCAATCAGATGCTTCTTCATGAAGGTTCCTTGAAAACAAAAAAGTTGAAAACAACGGAAACAGGCATTCTAGGGACTTGTCAGTTTCGTGAAACCCGGAAAACCCTAGCGGCGACCTGCCGCGAAACCGACCCTTTTCGGGCCAAGCAGACTTCGTGCCCGTCGCGGTGGCGGACTGTAGAGGCATCTCCCCAATTTCGCCAATGCCGAATGCGGGGAGGTCCATGCATTTTTTTTATGACAGCAGCGCCCGCCCTGGCGGCTGGCTGTGAAGCCACTCCCACAAAGCCTGGGCCTGGTGCTTGTTCGGCTCGCGTCCGGTGGGCTTCTCGCGGTAGGCCCGCACTTCCATCACCATCTCCAGCGGCGGTCCGCCCGGCCCTGTGGCACTGACCAGCCTTTTCGCGCGCACATCCTTGCGCACCGCGCTGGCCGGCAGGAACGCCACGCCATGGCCCTCCAGTGCCATGGCCTTCAGGCCCTCGGCCATGTCGGTTTCATAGACGCGGTCCAGATGCACCGGCACGGCAGCTTCTTTCAGGATCAGCTCGACCACGCGGCCCAGATAGGCTCCGGGGGCATAGCCCAGGTAGGGCAGCGGGCGCCCCAGGGTTCCGGGCAGCCGGTGCAGCGGCTGCCCGTCCGCGCCGGGCCGCACCCACGGCGCGAGCAACTCCTGCCCCAGCACCATCATGTCGTAGCGCTCGGTATCCAGCTGCAGCGGCTGCGACGGGTGGTGATAGGCAATCAGCAGGTCGCAGCTGCCTTCGACCATGCGCAGCACCGCATCATGCACATTCAGTGCGATCAGGCGGCTCTTGAACGAGCCGAAACTCTGGCGCAGTCCCGACACCCAGGCGGGGAAAAAGGTGAACGCGAGGGTGTGGGGCACGGCGAATTCGATCACGTCCTGCCCCGCCGCCGAATGCCCGCGCAACATGGCGCGGGTGCCCTGCAGCGCCTGCAGGATTTCCAGCGACTGGGTGTAGAGCGTCTGCCCGGCGGGGGTGAGGCGGGTGGGGTAGGAGCTGCGGTCCACCAGGTCGGTCCCCGCCCAGGCCTCCAGGGCCTGGATGCGCCGGGAAAACGCCGGTTGTGTCACATGCCGCAACTGCGCCGAGCGGCTGAAGCTGCGGGTTTCGGCAAGACTGACGAAGTCTTCAAGCCATTTGGTCTCCATCATCGGCATTATGGGCCGCCTCGCCGCCCCTGTGTTGCCTGGCCACCCCTGCCACGGTCAGGGTTTTGCGTGCGGCGCCACCGCGCCGGGATGCGCACGCTAGAGTGCAGGCATGGAACCAGTTCTTGTACTCGGCGGGACCGGCTTTGTCGGCCGGCATGTCTGCGAAAAACTCGTCCGCGCCGGCCATCACGTCACGGTTGCGACCCGCGCCGGCGCCGACACGTCCCCGTTGCGGTGCCTGCCGCGCCTGCAACTGGTGCCGGCCAACATTCACGACGCACCGGTTCTGGGCAATCTGGTTGCCGGCCATGGGGCTGTCGTGAATCTCGTGGCAGTGCTGCACGGCGACCAGAACCGTTTTGAGGCCGTCCATGTGGATCTCGCAGCCCGCCTCGCGCGCGCCTGCAGCGCAGCGGGGGTGTGGCGGCTGGTTCATGTCAGCGCACTGGGCGCGGACCCGGCCGGCCCGTCGATGTACCAGCGCAGCAAAGGGCGCGGCGAGCAGGTGCTCCGCGAGGTCCTCGCGGGCTCGGCCACCGAGTTGTGCATCATCCGGCCCAGTGTCATTTTTGGCGCGGAAGACCGGCTGCTGAATCTGTTCGCCCGACTGCAGGCCCTGCTGCCAGCAGTCCCGCTGGCCGGTGCGGACTGCCGCTTCCAGCCGGTCTGGGTCGAGGATGTGGCCGAGGCCATCGTGCGTTGCCTGTCTGCCGCCACCCCCCCGGCGCCGGTCATCGAGGCGGCAGGGCCCGACGTCATGACCCTGCGCGCACTGGTCACCCTGGCCGGCGTTGCCAGCCGGGGGCGTGCGGCGCCGGTCATCCGGCTGCCCGACACCCTGGCCCGCTGGCAGGCCCGACTGATGGAACTCGCCCCCGGTGAGCCGCTGATGAGCCGCGACAACCTCGCCTCGATGTCGGTCGACAACGTCGCCAGCGGCCGCGTGCCCGGCCTGTCCGCGCTGGGGATCACTCCGGCCAGCGTCGCAGCGATTGCGCCCTCGTACCTCAGCCAGCGGGGACCGCGCACCAACCTCAACGTCCTGCGGCGAAAGAAACGGCGTTGACGCACCCGGGCCCTGGCGGGCGCAGGCTTCAGCACTGGCAGCAGTCAATGCGGGGGTTTCTGGAACAACACCATGCCCTCCATCCAGGCGTTGAAACGCACGTCATCGGCGAGCTGGGAGTCGAATTCGTCCAGAATCTGCCAGGCCCAGTCGGGCAGGGACGATGCGTCCAATTGGGCCGCCAAGCGCAGATACACCTCGGTCTGCGCGCGAACCGGTGCTTTGCCATCTTGCAAGGAATAGCAATCGCATCGCGACCAGCCTTGACGGCGGGCCATTGCTTCGAACTCTGTCTTCTGGAACATCCACTTGTCGTCAAGTTCCATCGCGCGCTCGACCGACATCGCAACGCGGGTATCGAAATCGTGAACGATTCTCGCCAGGACGTTCAAACCATCGGTCGAATGCTGCTCTTGGGCTGACCACCGATGCCGAGGGGGTTGGTGCTTCGCTTCACGCAAGACTTGTTTGTAAGCCAAGGTCAACAATGAGCTTCCACCCTTGAAGGGCTCAAAGAACACAGCCCACCCCCCAGCCCGCAGCGCGGAGAACGCGTTTTTGACCACGGTTTCCGGCTTGACGATATGGTGCAGGATCGCCGCGCCAACCACCAGATCGACACTGTTCTCGCGCAGTTCCACGGTACTGGCATCGGCGCACAACAGATCGAGTCGATTCAGGGTCTGGTGGTCGCCAACAAAATAATCCCGCAGGATTGCCAACAGGTTGGGGCTAATGTCGGTGGCCACCACACGCGCCTCGGGAAATCGCATCAATAATGGAATTACCGAATTACCTGATCCCGACCCAATATCAAGTACCACCTTCGGCGAGATCGCGCCCATGCGCTCAATGGCAATGTTCAGCAACATTGACCAATAGTGATTATCGGAATACCGAGAGTGATAGACACTGGCATCCTCCAGAAACTGCGAAGTCACGCCGACCAACGGGCTCTGGCACTTAGCAACTGGCGCGAAAATTCCCCTGAAATTCGCGTTCGCAGCGCCCAAGTCACTGACCGGGCATCCGACTACCGAAGACAAACCGTTCGTCTCCAAGTCAATCATAATTCATTCACGTTTTCGTTATAACGTTATAATGCGAGAAGTTTTTGCAGTTTATTGCCAAATCCTCAACACAGCATCCTTGGTGCTGGTGAAAATCGCGCTCGTCGGAACATTACCCGTCACTTCGTTATTTATATGGTAGTTTGACAATCGCCAGGAATTTGGCGGATCATTCTTGTAATTATTGGGCAAGTCATTCAAAGCACGCTGAAATTGCTGGTAACTTATGGAAAATTTGAACTGGACAAGGCCCGACCCCGGCGCGCTCACCGGCCCTGAACCCAGCACGGAGCCATATTCTGGCGATTTTGCTATGGCATTTGTAAGGCTAAACACCGGTTTCGGAGGGGTCCCATCGAAAGTCATGACCTCAGTGGAGTTATTGAAAATGTTGGCCGACGGCATGATATAGTAAAAACAGTAATTGCCATCACTGGAGCAAAAATCCAACGTGCCATGTGATTGTGCAAAATTGGCTGGCCCAGTGACAGCCAAAAGTTCCTGCTTGAATTCAAATTCAACCACACTCTGTTGGTTCTTAAACGGGGTTCGATACTCCGCAGGTAAACCTTGAAGATCATTAAATGGGTTGCTGTTCCTCAAACTCCCCGATGTCATTAGTTGGCAAGGTGTCATGTTGCTCACATAGGCACCTGCAACTCCCTGATACACGCTCTCCGAGCTGAACCTTGGCGTCGCGCAGTCACCGTGATTTGTATTCCTCATATTGAAGCCATACACAGTCGCGACACTTGTTGCAGCAGGAGGAGGTGGTGGCACAGGAATGAACAGCGTAACTTCGCCTGCCCCCAATGGATTAGCGGCCGACGATAACCCAAAAAAATAGAAAGTTACATTCCTGCCATGATATTCACTCGGAAAAGTCGGAATAAAATCAAATCCATGAAATGGGTAATTGCTGCCACATGCGTTCGCGACTGCAACCTCACGGTAAACATCCGGCGTCAACCCGCGGAAAAAACTCCAGCCTACACCATGGACGTAAGCCCATATATGCACATCGGCAGACTGATTCGCTGGATTGGCTGGATCGCAAGTCCAGCCCGCAAATCGATCGGTTGTGGCAATGTCGAGGTATCCGATAGGAGCCGCTTTGACAAAGCCGGTCAGTCCTAGCAAGCTGACGAAAATAGATATCCAGCGCAATAAGAAGCCCATTTTCATGATTATTCCATTTCCAAAAAAATCACACTGGTTGCCATTCCCTCGCTCAAGGAAAACGCTCTTTCCAGCGTTCTGGACTATACATCCCCGCATGAGGCTCCACAAGCGCGGCGCTTGATATCGCTGTCCCATCGAGTTTGATTTCGATCAATCGAGAGGCCCGAAGTGAGGAAAGTGCGGCAAGGCGGAAAGCCGCATCAATCCGAGCCTCCGAATTCATCAATGGCTGCGCCGGGGTGGCGATAGCATGAACGCCTGTTCAACCGGAGGTTCCCATGCTCACGCTGTACATCGGCAACAAGAATTATTCGTCCTGGTCCATGCGTCCCTGGGTGCTGCTGCGCCAGGCGGGCATTCCGTTCCAGGAGGTGATGGTCCGCTTTGACGACATGGCCGCGCAATCGGCGTTCCGGCAGACCATGGCCGCGGTCACGCCGGTCGGCAAGGTGCCGGTGCTGGTCGACGACGGCCTGGTGATCTGGGACACCCTGGCGATCGCCGAGTACCTGGCGGAGCAGTTCCCCGACCGCGCCCTGTGGCCCGCCGACCGTGCCGCCCGGGCGCGCGCCCGCAGCATCTGCGCGGAAATGCACAGCGGCTTTTCCGCGCTGCGCAGTGCCTGCGGGATGAACATCGAAGCGAAACTGCCCCATATCGGGGCGCTGGCCCTGCGCGACCAGCCGGCCGTGCGCGCCGACCTGGCCCGCATCGTGGCCATGTGGTCCGAGCTGCTGGCGCAGCATGGCGGGCCGATGCTTTTTGGCGCGTTCAGCATCGCCGACGCCTACTACGCCCCGGTGGCCATGCGCATCCGCACCTATGCGCTGCCGGTACCGGCCGACGTGGGGGCCTACATCAACCGTCTGGTCGCATTGCCCGGTGTGGCCGCATGGATGACCGACGCGCTGGCCGAGCAGGACTTCGTTGCCTTCGACGAACCCTACCGCCTGTCCCGCACAGACTGACCGCCTGTCGCCGCGTGCCGGCTGCGGATTGGCGAACCGCGGGCTTGGCGCTACAGTGCGGCACGTGCTCCCCTCTGCGCGGTCGTTGTTGCGGCCGCAATTGCCGGGGTCCGGCGCCTCACACCATGGACTTCTCTGCGATTCACCTCACTCTTGGCCTTGCCGTGGGCATTGTGTTGCTGGGTTTTGCTGCCGTGCAATGGCGGGCACGGCAGCGGCCGGACTTCGGCCACAGTACCCAGACCGGCGAATCCGGACTGCCCAGCCGCTGGTTGCCGGACCGCCCCATCACCCTGCCGCAGTGGTCCGACGATCTGGTCTGCGGCCATCCGGTCGTTGACGCCCAGCACCGCCACCTGGTGGAAGCCAGCGCTGCTTTGGTCGAACAGGCGCTGGCGGGCGGCCATCCGCGCGAGATCCTCAGGCAGCTTGCCGACCTGGTCGAGCATATTGCGCGGCATTTCGCCGAGGAAGAGGCCATCCTGGCGCGGACCCGTTTTCCGCTGTCGGACGAACACCGCTTTCACCACGAATGGCTGCTGGCGGCCGCGCGTTCGCTGCATGAGCGCGTGCGCAGCGGTCAGGCGGACCTGGCCGAGCTGGTCGACTTTGTCAGCGACGACCTGATTGCCGGTCATGTGCGCGATGAAGACCTGAAATTCGCGCTGAAGAAATCGCCCGCCACCTGAGCGGCGCATCGGGCACAGGCCACAACCCCCACCACGATACGGGCGCGATGAAGATCTACCGCGTGGGCGGCTCCGTCCGCGACGAACTGCTGGGCCTCGCGGTCAGCGATCGCGACTGGGTGGTGGTCGGCGCCACACCGGACGAGATGCTGGCCCGCGGTTTCCTGCCGGTGGGCCGCGACTTTCCGGTCTTCTTGCATCCCGAAACCCGCGAGGAATACGCCCTGGCGCGTACCGAGCGCAAAAGCGGGCGCGGCTACACCGGCTTCACCGTCTACGCGGCGCCCGGCGTGCGCCTGGAAGAAGACCTGGCCCGCCGCGATCTAACTATCAATTCGATAGCTAAAGAAGACCTTTCCGCGCTGGGTATCGACCAAAAAGGCACCAAATCCGCGCTGATCGACCCGTTCGGCGGCCAGCGCGACCTGCAGGCGCGGGTGTTGCGGCACGTCACCGACGCTTTTGCCGAAGATCCGGTGCGAATCCTGCGGGTGGCGCGTTTTGCCGCCCGTTTCACCGACTTCTCGGTGGCGCCCGAGACCATGGCCCTGATGCGCACCATGGTCGATCACGGCGAAGTGGACCACCTGGTGCCGGAGCGGGTGTGGCAGGAACTGGCGCGCGGCCTGATGGAAAAGCAGCCCTCGCGGATGTTTGCCGTGCTGCGCGACTGCGGGGCGCTGCGCGTGTTGCTGCCGGAGGTCGATCGCCTGTGGGGTGTACCCCAGCGCCCCGAATACCACCCCGAGATCGACACCGGTGTGCACGTCATGCTGGTGGTGGACATGGCGGCGCGCCTGGGCGCCAGCCTGCCGGTGCGGGTCGCCTGCCTGATGCACGACCTGGGCAAAGGCACCACGCCCGCCGATGTGCTGCCACGCCATATCGGCCACGAACAGCGCAGCGCCCGGCTGCTGGCCGCCGTCTGCACCCGCCTGCGGGCGCCCACGGAATGCCGCGAACTGGCCGATGTGGTGGCACGGGAGCACGGCAACATCCACCGCTGCGGCGACCTGGGCCCCGCCGCGTTGATGCGCCTGCTGGAACGCTGTGACGCACTGCGCAAGCCGGCCCGGTTTGCCGACGTGCTGCTCGCCTGCGAATGCGATGCGCGGGGGCGCCTGGGATTCGCCGACGCGCCCTACCCCCAGCGCCCGCGACTGACGGGCGCGCTGCAGGCCGCGCTGGCCGTCGCCACCACCCCGCTCGCGGCCCAGGCCGCCGCCGCCGGCCTCACGGGCGCCGACGTGGGCAAACACATCCACGCCGCGCGCTGCGCGGCGGTGGAAACCTGGCTGCGCGCAGCGTCGACCGGGCACGCGGCAACCATCGAATCCGGGCCGTCTGAAAGACCATGACTATGGCAGGGTTTCGGGCGGCGCGTGCGCCAGGGCGGCCCTTTTGCCATGATGGCGTGTGGCTGACGATCCGCGCAACTACCTGAACCGTCCCCTGGCCGAAGGGGTGCGGCGGGTCGGTTTTCGCAAGTGGTACGAGCGGGAGCTGCTGTCCAGCCATGCCCATCTGGTGCTGACGCTGCTGGCTACGGTGGCCATGATGGGCGCGGCAGAGGCCTTCGGCAAGGCCGACCTGCAGGGCAAGCTGATGGATGTGGCGCTGTTTCTGATCAGTGCTGGTATCGGTCTGTGGGCCTTGCGACGGTATCTGTACCTGCTGATGCATGCCGAGTCCGTGGCCAATCAGGCCAACTGCCCCGACTGCAAGACCTATGGCCGCTTCACGGTGGAGCAGGACAACCCGCAGGGGCGATGGGTTCGGGTGTGCTGCCGCAAATGTGGCCACCGCTGGCCCATCGAATACTGAGGCCCCGGGGCGACGCGCGCTTCAGCGGGGCAGGACCGACTGCACCCAGCGGGCGATATCGGCGGCTGAGCGCAAGGCGCCCGGCTGGCGGGCCACTTCACGCCCGCCGACAAACAGCGCCAGCGTCGGAATGCTGCGGATGGCGAAGCGCGCGGCCAGGTTCTGGTGGTCTTCGGTATTGACCTTGGCCAGCCGCACGTGCGGCTCCAGTTCGGCGGCGGCCTGCTCGAAGGCCGGCGCCATCATGCGGCAGGGCCCACACCAGGGCGCCCAGAAGTCCACCAGCACCGGGATCTGGCTGCGGCCGATGTGGCGGTCGAACGCGGCGTCATCCAGCGCCACCGGGTGGCCGGCAAACAGCGGCCGGTGGCAGTGTCCACAGTCCGGCGCGCTGGCCAGATGTTCGGCGCGCACCCGATTGGTGGTGTGGCAGTGCGGGCAGACGATGTGCAGGGCTTCGGTCATGACAGATACTCCAATGGGTACCACGTAAGGACAAACAGGCGGGATTCAAGACCGCGGGCTGCTGGCGCGGCCGTTCAGATGAACTTGGCAATCACCCCGGCGACAAAACTCAGCAGCAAGGTGGTGGTCAGCGGGATGAACCACTCGCGCCCGAACAGCCGAAAGCGAAAGTCACCCGGCAGCTTGCCAAAACCCAGCTTGTTGAGCAGCGGCGTGAACCAGCTGATGAGCAGCAGCGCCAGAAAAATGACGATCATCCAGCGGATCACGGGCGGCTCCTTGCGGGCGCGGGCACCGGCGAAAACGCCACGGCGCTCACAGGCGGTGGCTCCGGTCGCCCACCGCGAAACCCAGCGCATCCCAGGGCTCGCCTGTGCACAGGCCGATCACCTTGAACAGCTCGCCCATCTCATGTTCGGCCACCAGCGTGTGCGCCTGCGCCCGGGTGGGCAGGTCGGCCGCGTCCAGCAAAGGACCCAGACCACAATTGAGCAGGAAACGGGCCTGGCTGGTGTAGCCCAGCACCGACAGCCCGCTGTCCTGCGCGGCCAGCGCCACGCCGGTGAAGTCCACATGCGCCGTGATGTCCTTCTCGCCCGGGTCGGCCAGGGCGTCCGCATCGGCCTGGTGGGCCCGGTGGCACATCAGCGTGCCTTCGTTGCGCTGCGGGTGCCAGTATTCCTGTTCCGGGAATCCGTAATCGATGAAAAACGCCGCGCCGCGCCCCCCCACGGCCAGCGCCGCCGCCAGGGTGCGCACGAACGCCTGGCCCTGGGGGTGGATTTCGGTCAGGTAGTCCTGGTCGCCGGCAATGGCCACCGGGGGCTGCAGGTCGGTCGGCCGGTCCTGCCAGACAAGCCGGCCGGCGGCATCCAGCGCCACCCCGCGCTCCCGCCACTGGCCGGACACCCGCGCCAGCAGCTGCACCGGCATGGCGTCGAGCACCTCGTTGCCCACCACCACACCCGTCATCACGTCGGGAAGACGGTCCGCCCAGACCACCGTATCGCCCCAGGCCGCCAGCCGGGCCTGCTGGCGGTGCCGCAGCGCCCCCGACAGGTCCACGATGGTGTAGCGCCGCACGCGCGGGCCCAGCGCATCCAGCAACTGCGCGGCCAGCGCGCCGCTGCCGGCGCCGAATTCCCAGACGGTGTCGGTGCCGGTGTGGTCCAGGGCCTCGGCCACCTGCGCCGCCAGCGCCCGGCCGAACAGGGGCGACAGCTCGGGCGCCGTCACAAAATCGCTTCCGGTGCCGGGCAGGGCGCCGAACTTGGCGCTGCCATGGGCGTAGTAGCCCAGGCCCGGCTCGTACAAGGCCATGGCCATGAAGCGGTCAAACCCGATCCAGCCGCCGGCGGCGGCAATGGCCTGGGCCAGCCGGGTCTGCAACACGGTCGTTACACTGGGGGTATCGGTCATCACCCCCGGATTGTCCCTGAATGTCAGCCCCTGCCGCCCCGCCCGCAGCCCCGTCCCGCCCGCGATCGGTCCTGGTCACCGGCGCCGCACGCCGCCTGGGCCGCGCCATTGCGCTGGCACTGGCAGCGGCTGGCTGGCGGGTGGCCATTCATTACCGGCAGTCCGCCGAGGACGCTATCAAGACAGTAGCTGAATGTGACCTTTTTACGGTGGGTAGTGCCTGTTTTGACGCCGATCTGGACGACGAAGCCGCGACCCGCGCCCTGCTGCCCCGTGTGATCGCCCACTTTGGCGCGGTGGACGCCGTGGTCAACAGCGCCGCGCTGTTCGAGCATGACGACGCCACCAGCTTCGGCTACGCCGCGCTGGAGCGCCACCTGCGCAGCAACACCGCCGCGCCCATCGTGCTGGCACAGGCGCTGCATGCGCACCTGGTCGCGCGCGATGCGCGCGGCTGTGTGGTCAACCTGCTCGATCAGAAGCTGTGGAACCCCAACCCCGACTTTCTGAGCTACACCCTGTCCAAAGCCGCCCTGGAAGCCGCCAACACCCTGCTGGCGCAGGCGATGGCGCCCCAGGTGCGGGTGGTGGGCGTGGCGCCGGGCCTGACGCTGACCAGCCACCTGCTCAGCGAGGAAAAATTTCAGGCCTTGCACCAGCTCAGCCCGCTGGGGCGCTCGTCCACGGCGGACGACGTGGCCTCGGCGGTGCGCTTTGCGCTGGACAACGGCGCGCTCACCGGCACCACGCTGCTGGTCGATGGCGGCCAGCACCTGATGAAATTCGACCGCGATTTTTCGCTGATGTGAACCGCCATGGACGCCAAGACGCTGATGGGCAAGACGCCCGGAACCCAGATCCTGACCCTGAACGGGCTGCGTTTCGATGCCAGTCTGGGCATCCTGGACCATGAAAAGTCCGCGCCCCAGCCGATCCGGGTCGATGCCGAGCTCAACCTGGGCCCGCAGCCGCTGCTGCCGCGCGACGACGACATCACCCATGTGCTGGACTACCGCAAGGTGCGCCAGATCATCATCGACGAATGCACCGCCGAACACGTCAACCTGCTCGAAAGCCTGATCGGCAAACTCGCCTGGCGCCTGATGCAGTTGCCCGGCGTGGTCGGCGTGCGGGTGCGGATCGCCAAGCTGGAGATCTTTGACGACTGCGAAGTGGCGATACGGGCCGAAACCGGTCAGTGGTAGGCGCGCCGGGCGACACCGGTGATCCCGCAGTTTTTTTCGCCCGGGTCTTGCCGGGCGGCGCATTGCCGGGCAGACTGGCAGGCGATTGGCCGCGCACATCCCGTGCATCTTCCGGCCGGTCCCGCCTGATGCCCACCTGGACTGTGTCTTTCCCTTTCCCCGGCGCCATCGCCGGGCACCGGTTCGGCCGGTTTGCCGGGCAGGGCCTGCGGCGGGCCCTCGCGGCCTTGCTGGCGGCCATGCTGACCGCATTTCTGGTGGCCTGCGGAGGCGGCGGCGGAAGCGCCGAACCCGTCGTGGCCCCGCCACCCGCCGTGCCGGACGGCTGGCCGATCAGCCTCCAGGCCAGCAGCGATGCGATCACCGTGCGCTGGTCGCCCCTGGCGACGGCCGTTCGGTACACCGTCTGGCACCGCCCGGCCGGGCAGACGGGCGGCGGCACGGCGTCGCGCACCCTGGCCGCCGACTTGCCGACGGTGCACACCATCCCGGAGCTGGGCCCGGGCAGGACCACCACCGTCTGGGTGACGGCAGAGCTGCCGGCGGCTGGCAGCTCGCGATCGGCCGAGGCGCAACTGCGCACCACCGCCGGTTCCGCCACGCCCCAGACCCGGAGCAGTTACCGCCCGGGCACCCAGAGTCTGCCGGTGCTGGTGATCGACACCGCCGGCGGCGTCCCGGTCGACAACCGCGAGGACTACCGAAGCGCCACCTTCAGCCTGTTTGCCGATTCGGCCGGGCGCGACAGCGGGGTGCGCCTGGCGGCGGGCGCAGTGCAGATTCGCGGCCGGGGCCACAGCAGCTGGGAGCAACACCCGAAAAAGCCCTACCGCCTGCGCCTGGCCACCGCCACCGCGCTGCTGGGCATGCCCGCCAATCGGCACTGGGTGCTGCTGGCCAACCATTCGGACAAGACGCTGCTGCGCAATGACCTGGCGTTTGAAATCGCCCGGCGCATCGGGCTGCCCTACACCACCCGATCGCGCACGGTGGAAGTCACCCTCAACGGCGACTACCTCGGCGCCTATTCGCTGGTCGAACATATCCGCCAGGGCAGCGAGCGTGTTGCGGTGGCCGAACTGGGCGCCTCGGCGGACGACAACACCGAGCCGCGCATCAGCGGCGGATACCTGCTGGAAGTGGACCGCACCGACGCCACCGATCCCGGCTTCGACAGCCGTGTCTGCACCAGCCAGTCACCGCGGATGCGGCTGACCGTCAAGACACCCGACCCCCCGACCGCGGCCCAGCTGGCCTGGATCGACAACTACTGGAACCAGACCGAGCGCGCGCTGCACGCCGGCAATTTCGCCGACCCGGTGAACGGCTATGCCGCCTGGATCGACGTGGACAGTTTTGTCGACTGGATCATCCACGCCGAGATCGTGCACAACATCGACTCCTTCCGCTTCAGCACCTTCCTCACCAAAGACCGGGGGCAGAAGCTGCGCATCGGCCCGGTGTGGGACTTCGACCTTGCCATGGGCAACTACGACACCTATTTCTCTGACCGGCCGGGACGGACCGACGGGTTTTCACCGGCCCTGACACGCTGCTGGTACAGCCGGCTGATGGCCGATCCGGCCTTCGTCAGCCGGGTCAAGGCCCGCTGGGCGGCCTTGCGCGCCGGCGGCCTGGCCGACCTGTCGCCCTTCCTGCGGGAACAGGCCCGCCTGACGGCGCCGGCCGCCGCCAACAACGAGGCGCGCTGGGGCATCCTGTCCGCGCCGCTGTGGAAAAACATTGTGGCCACCGGCGGCTACGACGCCGAAGTCGAATACCTCGACTGGTGGCTGCAACGCCGCCTGCGCTGGCTGGACAGCCAGTGGCGGCAATAGGCCTGGGGGGCAACGCAACCGTTCTCCCGGGGGTGTTGGTCTGCCGCGTGCGCCGCGCAGGCTGCTGCCATCCCGCTCAGCGCGGCTTGGCGTAGTCGTAGTAAACGCCACTCACACAAAAGCGTACCCCTTCATCCACCCAGCCAGCGCGTCGCATCTCTTCCTTGCCGTCGGGTGTGTCGGCAACAAACCGATGGCTGGGTGTGCGTCCGGTCAGATGACCGTTGTTGTAGTAACGGCGAATGAGCACTTTTCCCCGCGAATCGCTACACCCCGTCCCCGTCGCATCCAGCGCCACCACGCTGAAAGCGTTATCCGATTCCAGGTTCCAGCGCGGTTGGTCCGGTGGTCCTTTCGGTAACGATTGCAAAAAAGCGCACTCCGTCGGGTCAGCGGTAAAGAAATGGCTGTTCGGCCCCGGCCAGACCGAACCGTAGAAGCGGCACACCCTCGTCCCGCCGGCATTGCCAATCCAGACGCCAAACTCCCGAAAGGTCCTGCGCCATCCCGGCCCGGCGGCGCCGGACCAAATGATTTCCTCGTCGTTGCTGCAGGGCTGCGTGTAGAAGAACTGATTCAGGAGAACGTTGTAATACTCCGTCAAATACACATGCGGGTAGATGCTGTAGCAGGCCCGAGCGGGCTTGTCACCGAAATCGTCGACGGTGATCGATTCGTCAAGGACGTTCGCGTAGCTTGCGGGGCTCGCGCACAAAAGACCCCACATCAACCCCAGCGCCAAGCCCAGGGCGCGAACGCGGCCGCTCTGGTGGCCGGCGCGCCGCGGCATCCGCCGCTGGTACTGATCCAATGGACGATGGGTCAAGTCAGCCTCCTTGCACCTTTTTGAAATGGGTCATGAGGTCCAGGATTTGCCTTTACGGGCATCCGGTCGCAGCGAAGACCTCGCTCACCCCAGAAGTTGTTCAAATGCGATAGCAGAAAACGAAGGCTTTTCGCTGGGCATGCACCAAAAACAGGCCCCATACGGTTGGACAGTGGCGCCGCGCCGGCTCGAATCCCTCAGGGCCGCTTGACGGCGTTGAAATACACACCAGACACACAAAAGCGGACTCCTTCATCCACCCAACCCTTGCGCAACATCTCGTTCCTCAGGTTCACCTCGTCGTCGGCCACAAAACGGTGGTTTGAGTCGCGGCCGTTGGCAGGGCCATTGTTAAAGAAGCGGCGCACCAGTTTTTTTCCAGCGGAGAATTTGCATCCCGTTCCGGCCGCATCAAGGTCGATGGCGGCAAATGCGCTCGCAGTCTCCAGGTTCCAGCGCGGCTGCGACGGAGGGCCTTTTGGCAACAATTGCAATGCGTTGCATTCCTGCGGATCGGAAGTAAAAAAATGGCTGTTTGGCCCGGGCCAGACCGAGCCATAGAAGCGACAAAAAACACCGGCGCTTGACCAAGACCAGACACCGAACTCCCATCCTGTTTTGTACCAACCCGGCCCGGCAGCGCCAGATGTGATGATGGCCTCGTCGTTAAAGCAGGGCACGGCATAAAAATATTGGTTGAGGAGATAGTTGTAGAACTCCGTCAAGAAGACATTCGTGTAGTACGAATAACACGCCCTGACGGGCTCCCCGCCAAAGTCACCAATGCCGGCAGACTGCGATGTCGGGCTCAGAAAGAGAAGCCCTATAAATGACAGTCTCGCCATTCGGTGCAGGGAGCGAACCAGTCCGAAGACTTTTCCCTGAATGAAACGCTGGATACTGCGAAACCCGCAGTATCCGCTTTCTAAGCTGAGAGTCGACCAAAGCATCAGAACCAGCCTCCTTGTACTTGGGTGAACTGGATGTCGAAGTCAATGCCTTGAGTGTTGCGGTCCTCCGTCGTCGTAAAAACCAACACGCCGCCACCGTTCGGGTCCCAGTATGTCGGGCGGACACTGCTGGTGTTTTTGGCGCGAGGGGTTAGCCCGGGCCCCCAGTAGGCCACATCCTGGTACATGTTGGCGTGCAGGGTATAGAACTGGGTCTGCCCCAGCGGCGCCGACTGCGGCTGGCAGGTGCGGTTCCAATACGATAGCAGCAAAAGACGTCTTTTCGATGGTTGTGCGCCAAAAAACAGGCCCCATACGGTTGGACAGTGACGCCGCGCTGGCAGGCATCCCTCAGGGCCGCTTGACGGCGTTGAAATAAACACCTGTCACACAAAAGCGGACTCCTTCGTCCACCCAACCCTTGCGCAACATCTCGTTCCTCAGGTCCACCTCGTCGTCGGACACGAAACGGTGGTTTGCGTCGCGGCCCGTCTGGTGGCCGTTGTTATAGAAGCGACGAATGAGCTTCTTGCCACTCGGACGATCGCACCCCGTTCCTTCCGCGTTCAGTTGGACTACATTGAATGCGCGAACACTCTCCAGATTCCAGCGCGGCTGGTCCGGCGGGCCTTTGGGCAGCGCTTGCAGGGAGGAACACTCCTGTGCATCGGAAGTAAAGAAATGGCTGTTCGGGCCCGGCCAGACCGAACCGTAGAAGCGGCAAACCGGGCCAAAGGTCAACATGGCATGCCACACGCCGAACTCCCAGTGAGTCCTGCTCCATCCCGGCCCGGCAGCCCCCGACAGGATGACTTGCTCGTCATTGAAACATGGATCCGTGTAAAAAAATTGATTCAATATTTCGTTGTAGTACTCGGTGAGGAATACCCTGTTGTAGTAGGTGTAACAGGCCCGAACGGGCTCATCACCAAAATCACCAATGCTGGCCGCGTGGGATGCCGGGTTCACCGCAAAAATGCTGCACAGCATGCCAATGGTCAGACACAGTGCGCGAACCCAGCAGCGGCAGCGGCCGGCAATTCGCGTCAACAGCCGCCTGAACGGCTCAACGGGATTGATCGTCAAAACCAGCCCCCTTGAACCTGTGTGAACTGGATCGAAAAGTCGTATTGGGGGTTCTCAGGATCAGTCGTCGTAAAAATCAACACGCCGCCACCGTTCGGGTCCCAGTATGTCGGGCGGAAACTGCTGGTGTTCTTGGCGCGCGGGGTTAGCCCGGGCCCCCAATAGGCCACATCCTGGTACATGTTGGCGTGCAGGGTATAGAACTGGGTCTGCCCCAGCGGCGCCGACTGCGGCTGGCAGGTGCTGTTGAAAACCGCGTTGCCTCCGAACCAGAAGGCTTCGATCTGCGAGTTGAACGCGGGATAACCCGACCCAGGCCCCCCGCAGTCAATCAGGTCAGGTCCCGGCGTAAACGTGGACCAAGCCTGAGTGCTGCCGATGACCATACCGTTGCCAATGATTGCGGGCGGGTCATCTTTTGGGGTCAGGAACAGCGTGACGG
>ERZ761607.1929-NODE-1929-length-23970-cov-4.200293_pt1 | contig 23970 bp, 20 predicted proteins | sample MGYA00511164_ERZ761607 | MGnify/ENA primary metagenome ERZ761607 (study PRJEB28899, sample SAMN02445080) | bioreactor sludge metagenome | biome: EBPR sludge | place: Australia: Brisbane, Thorneside Wastewater Treatment Plant | collected 2011-06-22 ... | reverse complement strand
GTGGCCACGTTGATCGGCATCGCGGCAGAACCGACACCCTGGCTGATGGCCAGCGGCATCGGCGCGAGCATGTGGCTGGCGTCGTACTCGCGGCTCATCACCTTGTCGCGGATCAGCGCCCAGCCGGCCGTCTTGACCATCGTGACGTTCAGGCCCTGCTTCTTGTAGAAGCCCAGCGGGTCGGCCATGATCAGCGGGCTGGCGCAGGTGATCGGAATGAAGCCGATCTTCAGGTCGGTCTTCTCGAGCTTGCCGCGTTCCTGCGCCATCGCCTCGAGCGCGCCGAAGGGCACGATCGACGAGACCGCCGCGAGTGCCGTGCGGCGCCCCACGGCGCCGATGAAGGCGCGACGTTCGGCGTCGTCGGGGAAGATGGCGCGCATGACGGCCGTCTCCACCACGCGCCGGTTCATCGCATCGGTCTGCCCCTGCTGCACGCGGGCATTCAGCTGCGCCACGGCGGTATCGCCATCGTGCTCGGCCTGCGTGGCATGCGCGCCGCAGCTGCAGCGCAGGCGCGACGATGCGCTGAAGGGGTCGTAGAGGCTCATCGTGGGCTCCTTGGCGTTCAGAAATCGAGCGGGCTGAAGTCGGCCTTGGTCACGCCGCACTCGGGGCAGAACCAGGTGTCGGGGAGGTCGGCCAGGCGGGTGCCGGGCGGCAGGTCGTGCTCGGGGTCGCCCTGAGCCTCGTCGTAGATCCAGCCGCAGACGTTGCAGACCCACTGCCGGAAGTCGACCGCGGCATCGTTGTCGGGGTGCACGGCTTGCCTCGCTCAGATGCTCTCGGCGCAGGCCTTGGCGCCGGCTTCGATACGCGCGATTTCCTTGCGCAGGTGCTTGGTGGCCGGTGTCACGATGGCCACGAAATACGCTTCGCGCAGCCGCCGCTGCGCGGCGTTGCGCAGCAGGTAACCCTTGGCGCCCTGGTGCAGCATGGCCGAGTGCGCGGCACGCACCGAGAGTTCACCGCCGGCCAGGCGCAGCTTCAGGATGTCCAGGACCACGTCGGCCGTGGGGTTGGCGGTGATCGTGTCGGCCAGGGCCAGCGTGGCGGCGCGCGCGGCATCGAGCTGCGGCTGCAGGTCCTGCGGCCGGTCGTCGAGCCACTGGTTGACATGCGCGTGCGTGCGGTCGGCCTCGTGCATCAGGCGGATGCAGGCGTCGATCAGCCCCAGGCCCATGCCCATCTGTGCCAGCACCATGCCGGGCTTGATGCGCCGGATGTAGGCCAGCGATTCAGCCGGATGCGCCAGCACGTGGTCGTCGGGGATGAAGGTGTCGCGGAACTGGCAGGCCAGCGTGCGCGTGCCTTCCAGTGCGACGAAGGTGGCGCACTGCACCATCCTGAAGTCGGGCGCCGAGCAATCGACCAGGAAGAAGACGCGCTGCTCCGCCTCGAAGCCCATGACCGGGCAGCCGGTGACGAAGACATGCCCCTCGCCCAGGTTGGAGACCCAGGGCAGCACGCCGGTGACGCGGTAGCCTCCCTCCACCCGGACGGTCGTCAACCGCGCCTCCTCGACACCGTCGCACGACTTCACCGTGTTCGACAGGCCCGTGCCCGCCAGCAGCTCGCCCGATGCGATGCGCGGCAGCACCTTCTGCTTCAGCCCCAAGTTGTCGGACTGATCCAGGTAGCGCGCGGCCGCCGTCTGGCACCACACCATGAAACCGGTGGCCATGCAGGTGCGCGACACCTCGTCCATGGCGTCGATGACACCGCGCAGGCCTGCCGCCGTGCCACCGTGGGCCGGCGCGACCACGCCGCGGAAGGCGCCGGCCTTGCCCATCTCGCGCAGGAAGGCCTCGGGGTAGACCGACTTGGTGTCGATGTCGAGCACCAGGGGCTTGAGCAGCTTGTCGATGACGGGGCTGAACGCCGTCGATGCCACCACCGCGGCCTTCGTCGGGCTGCCCGACACCGCGGTGGCTTCCAAGACCTCTTCACTCATGAGCGGGTTCTCCAGGCTGTTGGCGTCGTGGCGCGACGCAAGGGGATCGCAGAGGGCTTTGCAATCGGTGTGCCAGGGTTTCGGGCGCGCCAGACCCGTCTTCGAGGGGCTTTGGCGCGGCGCAAGGCGGCGTCGACGGCCGTTCGAACCGACAAAGCCGAACAATGTCGGCACATTTCTTGATTCGTCGCGTCGCTTCGTCGTCGCGTTTCGTCGTCGCGTTTCGTCGTCGCGCTTCGTCGTCGCGCTTCGTCGTCGCGGTCTATCGCGACACGAGGTCCGCGGCTCAGTCTTCGGCCCGCAGCTTGCGCAGCCGGTAGCCGAACTGGCGCGCCGTCATGTTGAGCTCGCGCGCGGCCCGGGCCTGGTTGCCGCCGGCGCGCAGCAGTGCGGCCTCGAGGGGGTCGCGCTCTTCGCGGCGCACCCACTGGTAGTGGCGTGCCGGCGGTGCCGGTGGTACCGGCGGTGCCGAGGGTGCAGCCTCCGTCGGCTCCGTCACCACGGACGCCACGAGGGGCGGCGCCACCGCCGGCGCCGGCGGTGTGGCAAGCGCAGCCTGGCGGGCGCTTTCGTCAGCCAGGGCGCGGGCCACCGCGGCGGCCGTCATCTCGCCGTCCCCGGACAGCAGCACCAGGCGCTCCAGCACGTTGCCCAGCTGGCGGATGTTGCCGGGCCAGTCGTGGCCGCACAGCGTGGCCATGGCCTCGGCGCCGACGATCACGTTGCGCTGGTGCTGCTGGTTCAGCCGGCTGACGAAGGCGCGCACGAGCTCGGGAATGTCGCCGCGCCGCTCGCGCAGCGCCGGCAGCTGCACCGGGATGACGTTCAGCCGGTACATCAGGTCGGCGCGGAAGCGTCCGGCCTCGACCAGGCGGTGCAAGTCCTGGTGCGTGGCCGCCACCACGCGCACGTCGACCTCGATCTCGCGCCCCTGGCCGCCGAGGCGCTCGATGCGCCGTTCCTGCAGCACGCGCAGCAGCTTGACCTGAAGCGGCAGCGGCAGATCGCCGATCTCGTCGAGGAACAGCGTGCCGCCGCGGGCCTGCTCGAAGCGGCCGCTGCGCGCGCTGACGGCGCCGGTGAAGGCGCCGCGCTCGTGCCCGAAGAGTTCAGACTCGAACAGCGCCTCCGGGATGGCCCCGCAGTTGATCTTCACGAAGGGGCCGGCGTGGCGGGGGCTCTGCAGGTGCAGCGCCCTCGCGAACAGTTCCTTGCCGGTGCCCGATTCGCCCAGCAGCAGCACCGTCACGTCGGCGGCGGCCACCCGTTCGATCTGCTGCAGCGCGCGACGCAGCGGCTGCGCGCTGCCGACGATGCCGGCCGGGTTCGGCCGTAACCGCGGGCGCTCGTGCAGGGCGTGGCGCAGGCGGTGGTTCTCCTGCTCGAGCACGGCCGTGCGCTCGGCCACCAGCCGGTTGACCTGCAGCACCTGGCCGATCAGCGCCGAGATGGCCGTCATCAGGGTCAGGTCGCTGGCCAGCGGCCGTGTGCGCGCGCGCAGCCGATGCGCCGCCAGCACGCCCAGCTGGCCGTGCGCGCCCATCACCGGCACGGCGATGAAGCTGACGGTGCCGGCCGGCAGCGTGCTGCGCTGCACCGCGCGGAACAGGAACCCGGGCTCGGCATCGACATCCTGGACGATGCAGCCGACGCCGCTGCTCATCACGCGGCCCGTGACCCCCTCGTCCACGCGGTAGCGGCCGCGCGCCACTTCATCGCGGCGTAATCCGTACGCGTGCGCGATGGCCAGGCGGCGGCCGCTCGGGTCCGCCGGGTCGGGCAGCACGACGCGGCCGCGGTTCAGGCCGATGAGCTCCGACATCAGCTGAAGCATCTCGCGGATGACCCGCGCCGACTCGAGGCAGCGCGTCATGCGGCGTGCCGCCTCGACGAGCAGCAGGCGTTCCTGGTCGGCCAGCGATTCGGAGGACACGCGCGCCGAGGCGCCGGCCGGGGGCAGGGCGGGGAGCGTACCGGTGCGACCGCCGGCGGTGCTGCCGGCGTCGCGGCGCTCGAGGGGAGGGGGCATGCCGGCCCGGTCGCAAGGCCCGTGCCAGCGGGGACGCCGCGCCGCGGTGCACGAGAGCAGGCGCGTGAACGGGCGACAACCGGGATGACAGCCGTGCAGGGACCCTTCAAGCGGCCCCGCGAGAGTCCGGCTCTGGCCTGGGTTGGCCGCCGATGCCGGCCTGGCGGCCGTGGAACCCGGTGGCGGCAGGCTGCGCCTTGACGCCTTGACAAGGGTGGCGGTGCCGCGCCGCCAGCGTGGCTGCTTCCTGTGCCACCGCCGCGCGCAAGCTCGCCGGCGCGAGCACCTCCAATTCGGTGCCCAGGCGCAGCAGCTGCCGCGCGGCGTCGGCCTCGGCCTCGATGGGCAGCTCGCACTCGAGCCAGCCGGCGGCGCCCTGCGCCCCGGGCGCCGGGCGCTGCGTGCGAAGCGCTTCCTCGGCCGCTGCCGACTGCACGGCGCGCAGGATTTCCATCCCTTGCGGCGACAGCCGAACAGTCGCGCGCCCGGCCATGAGCCGCGACTCGAATTGCGCCACGGCCTGCGGCCAGTGCGCGGCCAGCACGAAGCCCGCGGGCCGCGGGGCCGGCTGCGGCAGCTCGCGCAGGCTGCGGATGCCACTGGCGCGGTAGGTGCGCGGCTCCACCGCGCGCCGCCCGCTGCGGGCACGCCCCAGTGGCGTGGCCACGAGGTACCAGAGGCCGGCCTTGAGGACCAGGCCCAGCGGGGCCAGCGTGCGCTCGGCCTCGCCCGCCCAGCTTTCGTAGCGCACGCGGATGCGCCGGCCCTGCCACACGGCGGCGGCCAGCGCGGGCAGGAGCGGCTGCGGCTCCGGCCGGTGGTACCAGGGCAGGGGATCGACGTGGAAGCGCTCGGCGATAAGCGCCGCATCGGCCGCGGCATCGGGCGGCAGGCTGGCCAGCAGCTTGAGCTGCACATCGGCCGCCTCGACGCCGAGCCCGAGGTCGCGTGCGGCGCTGCGCAGGCCGGCCAGCGGCACGCCGCGCGCCTCGGACGGGCTGAGCCCGGTGAGGGGCATGCGCCAGCCCCGCTCGAGCACCAGGCCGCCGCCGCGCCCACGCTGGGCGTGCACCGGCACGCCCGCGGCGCTGAGCGCATCGAGATCGCGGTAGACCGTGCGCACCGACACCTCGAACTCGCGCGCGAGCTCGGCGGCGCTCACGCGGCCGCGCAGCTGCAGGCGAAGCAGGATGGAGAGCAGGCGACTGGATTGCATGGCGTCGAGAATAGCTGACATCGGATGGCATGTTTACGGGCGCAGCATGGCCTCATGTCCGAAGTCCGAAGCGCACGCCCAGTCGCCGCAGGCGAGACAGCCTTGCCCCGGCGCTTCGGCCCAGTGGTCGTCGCCCCGGCCATTGCCGCGGCAGAGCCCGCTGTCCGTCGCCGTTGGCTTCTGGCCGCAGCGGCAGCGCTCGCCGTCCCCGCAGCCCTCACCGCCACGGCTTCATCCCCAACCGACGCCAGACAACGCACCATGCTCGACGACAGCCACCTCGAAACGGATCCGCCGCGGCTGGATCCGGTCCCCGCGATTCCCGCGGCGCCGGCACCGGGCCGGCCGGGAGACTTCGCCTTCCTCGATGGCCACTGGCACATCCGCCACCTCAAGCGCCGCGGCGAGAGCTGGGACCGCTTCGAGGGCGAGGCACGCTGCTGGAGCATCCTGGATGGCGTGGGCAGCGTCGAGGAGCTGTTGATCCCCGCGCGCCAGTTCGGCGGCCTGGGCCTGCGGCTGCTCGACGTGGAGAAACGCCTGTGGAACGACCACTGGGTCAACGCCAAGAGCGGCGTCGTGGGCGTACCGGGCCTGCAAGGGGGCTTCGACGGCGGCGTGGGGCTGTTCCCCTCCACCTACGAGGACAACGGCAAGACCCTGAATGCCATGGGCATCTGGGACCACATCGCGCCCGGGCAATGCCGCTGGCGGCAGGTGTACTCCGCTGACGGCGGTCGCACGTGGCAGCACGACTGGGTGATGCACTGGCGGCGCAAGGCCTGAGGGCTCGTGGCGCAGCCCGGTGCGAAAGCCGGCGTATCGAGATCGGCGGGTCCATCCCCGATCTTGGAGCGGCACCTCGCCCACCCTGTTGACGTACGGGGGCCGGCCGCGGCGGCCGATGTGGCAGAGGTGCGCGTGGCCGATGCCGTCGAACAGGGGCGATGGCGTGCCCAGGCGGAACAGCGGTTCACCCAGTCGCTGGGCAGCTCGGCCGGCCGGCATGCGAGCGGGTCTTCGGCGGGCAGGCCCGCAGCGCGCTCTTCGTGGTGGTCACGGCGGCCACCCGCGCGGTAACCATCCCAGCCAGGGACTGGCCGCCGAGCATGGCGTCCCCCGGCCGGCTGCGCAACCGGGTCCGCGCCATGCGCCTCACTGCCCGAATGGACGGCGCGCCCTGGTGCGGGTGGCCCGGGCGGCCTGCTTCTCTCCAGGCTCCGCGCCACCTATTCGCGGTGGATCCCGCTCCCGGGAGTCGTGGCGTCGCCGGCCACAACACGGAGAAGCCGCATGAGGGCGCCGGGCCGCTCCCAAGCGCTGATACCGGACCCCTTCAAGGGCGAAGGTTCTCCCGTGAGCCCCAGGCGTCCCCGCCTCACCCTGCGTCGCCGGGCCGCCGCCCCGGCGGCCGCATCGCTGTCCGCCAACGCGGCCTTCGAGATCACCGTCGACACCAGCGGTGATGTCGCCTACCAGAGCCGCTTCTGCGCCGCCGAGACCTTCTGGGTGTCGGTGATCACTGGCTGCAAACCCGCGTCTCGCTCACCGGCTTGACGATCGACGCATCGGTCCTGCTCATCGACGGCGCGGGCTTCCGCCTGGCCCAGGCTGGCCCGCTCACGAGCGCCGTTGACGGTGGCCTGCGGTACACGACGCGGGGCCTCATGGCGTTCGACAGTGGCGCCATCGCCGGCCTGGGCAGTTCGCTGGCCGACGTGATCAAGCACGCGATGGCGCACGTGATCGGCTCCGGCTCCTGGTGGGAGGCCAACGACCGGTACGTCGCGGGCGGCGGCCCGTACGAGGGCCGGTCCGCGCTGAACATGCGGACGACCGAGTCCAAACAGTCGAGCGCCACGTTCGCGCCGGTCGAGCTGGGCGCCTTCGCCGGCACACGAGGCGCCCGCTGGAACGAGGTCGCCCATGGCGTCGGTCTCACCGGCCAGTGCCAGCGGTCGTGGCTGGTCGACGGGCTTGCGCCGGGGCTCGCGGCGCCGGCGCCATCACGGCCGCGTCAGCCTGAGCACCTCACCGATGCGCGTCTTCACGATGTCCTCGGCGTGGAACGGCAGCACCGGCAGCTGCTTGCGCGAGAACAGCCGCATCTGGTCGTTCGCGTGGGGCGACTGCGGGTCGGTCGACTGCCCGTAGGTCAGCACCGCCTGCACGACCGGGCCACGTTCGTCGAACGTGACCGACTGCAGGTAGCTCGTGCCGTAGTCGATCGGCAGCCCGCGAGCGGAGATCCCCGGCGCGAACTGGTTGCCCAGGTTGTTCAGCACGCCCTCGAACTCGTCGCCGCCGTGCAGCGCGATCGGCTCGCCGGTGATCTGCGGCCGCTGCACGGTGCCCAGCGACGCATCGAGTGCGAATCCCGCGCGTCGCACGTCGGTGACGGCCTTCGACAGCGCATCCCACACGCGGCCGGCCACGGCAGGATCGGCCATCTTCAGCCCCGCCGGCGTCGCGACCGGCTGCGCGGGGTCGAACGCGACGCGGTGTACGCCGGGGATCTCGCGCGCCGTGCGCCAGAACTCGCGGAACAGGTGGGCGCCGCGCGCCTCGACCTCGTTCGTGCTGTCCCAGGCAGCCAGTGCGGCACAGCCGTCTCGGGCGTCGGCATTGGCCGGGGGCGCGCTGCCGCAGGCGGCCAGCAGATCCGGAAGCACCACCTGGGCCATGAAGTTGCGGTTGGCGAGCATGGCCGCCTGGGCTGCCCGTGGCGTGACCTTGCCGCGCGCGAGCAGTGCGGGCACCTCCTGCAGCCCGGAGCGTGTGCGCGGCCGCGTGACGATCGGCTCGCCGACCAGCGGCGAGATGCCACCGAATCGATGGGCCGGGTTCGTGAAGTGGAAGCTGTCGTTGCTGTTGTGCACCCAGTCGCTGCGCACGACCTTGGGCATGCGCTCGAACGGAATGGCTCCCGGCTGCGCCGACGAGGCGTCGTGCCGCCAGTCGCAGGCCGACTGGCTGCCGTCCAGGACGACCAGGCCAGCGGCGCGCCGCAACGCACGCGCCGGCGCACTGGGCGCGCAGCGCTCGAGGTGGGCGGCGTCGACGTCGGGCACGGTGCTGACATCGGCGTACAGCACGTTGCCGTGGCGGTCGGCGGCGATCGTGTTGACCCACGGCGTGCCGAGGGTCTTCAACGCGTCGCGGAGCCCCGCGACGTCGCGGGCTGCGGCCTGCGCGAGGTACACGTCCACGGCGCGCGCCTGGCCGGCATTGACGTCCTTCAGCGCGTAGGCCCGGCTGGGGCTCCACGTCAGGCCGGCGCGCGGCACGACGACCACGGGGCCCCAGAGCGTCGACCAGACGGTGTGGGTCTTGTCGGCAAGGCTCCCGTCGGGCTGGCGCACCGCGATGCGCACGTTGCGCGAGCTCATCTTGCGTGGCTGGCCGTCGACCAGGTAGCTCGTCGGGTCACCCGGCACCAACGCGAGCTCGTGCAGCGTGAAACGCTTGCCGGTCGACACCGTGTTCGACCAGGCGACGTCCGAGTTGAAGCCGATGCTGAGCATCGGGAACAGGCCGATCGCCGCGCCCATCGCGTCGAGCCGCCCCGGCACGCTCAGGTGCACCTGCCAGAAGCGGTTCACCCCGGACCACGGGAAGTGCGGGTTGCCGATCAGCAGCCCGCGGCCGTTGGCGGTGACGTCGCGGCCGAAGGCCCAGGCGTTCGATCCGAGCGGGCTGTCGAGCAGGCCGGCCTCGCGCATCGCGGCGGCGGCATCGGCCGCCGTCCCCTGCGGCGCGACCGCGGCGCCCTGCCGGGGCGGCGGCGCGGCGCCGAGCAGCGCATCGGCGAGCGCGGCCACGCCGGCCTGCGTCATCGTGACCTCGGTGCTGCGGCGGTGGTCCTCCGCGGTCATCGGCCGCACCCACGGTTGGCCGTTGCAGGTCGCCGGCAGGCGACCTGCATGATCGGCAAGGTATCGGTTGTAGCCGGCAACGTAGCCTCGCGCCAGCGCCTGGGCGTCGGCGCTCGCGTCGCGTGTCCAGCTGCGGGCCAGCGCCGCGTCGTCCATGTGCGCGGCGACGAAGAGATCGATCTGCTCGTTGGGCAGCAGGCGGCGGCCCAGAAGGCCGCGAGCAGAGGGCCCGAACCAGCGCGAACGCTCGCCGCGGGCCGTGACCATCTGGTCGGCGACCATGCAGACGTTGTCCTGGGCGTAGGCATAGGCCAGCCCGTAGGCCAGCGTCTCCAGCTCCGGTGCGTCGACGTGAGCGACGCCGTGGGCGGTTCGCTGGATCGTCGCGGTGCGGGGCTCCGGGCCGCTGACGCGGGTTGCGCAGGCGGTGAGCAGGGCCGCGCCGAGCGCCGCCAGTGCCACGGTCTTCGTACGGGGGGTCATCGACGTCTCCTCGGGAAGGGGCCGCGGCAGACGCGGCACCTCCCGACTGTAGCCCCCGCCGCGTCCGTCGACCCTGACACCGGCCGCGCCGGCGCGGCCGGCGAACTCATGGCCCCGGACCGCAAGCTGCCGGGCCGTTGTCATCGTGGATGTCGCGTTCGCGAGGTTCGCGCCGGGTTGCGCCGCCCGCGAGACGTGTCCGGCCTTGCGGTGAAATAGGCGGATGAGCACACCCGGATTCCTGACCCAGTTCGCCAGCGACAACACGGCGGGCGCCTGCCCCGAGGCGATGGCCGCCTTCAACGCCGCCAACGCGGGATTCCAGCCTTCGTACGGCGAGGACGCGACGACGCGGGCCGTCTGCGACAAGCTGCGCGGACTGTTCGAGACCGACTGCGACGTGTACTTCGTCTTCAACGGCACGGCGGCCAATTCGCTCGCACTGGCCTCCATGTGCCAGTCGTATCACGGCGTGGTCTGTGCCGAGACCGGCCACGTGGAGACGGACGAGTGCGGAGCCCCCGAGTTCTTCTCGAACGGCGCCAAGCTGCTGCCCGTCGCGCAGGTCGATGGCAAGGTCGTCGCCGATGCGGTGGCCGGCATCGTGACCAGGCGGACCGACCTTCACTTCCCCCGTGCCAGGGTGCTGACCATCTCGCAGACGACGGAACTCGGCACCGTCTACGCGCCCGACGAAGTGCGCCAGTTGACCGCCTTGGCGCGCCGGCATGGCCTGCGCACGCACATGGACGGCGCGCGCTTCGCCAACGCCGTCGCCGCGCTCGGGTGCCCGGCGGCCGACATCAGCTGGCGCTGCGGCATCGACGTGCTGTGCTTCGGCGGCACGAAGATGGGCCTCCCCGTCGGGGAGGCCATCGTCTTCTTCGATCGGCGCATGGGCGAGGAATTCAACTGGCGCTGCAAGCAGGCCGGACAGCTGGCTTCGAAGATGCGCTTTCTCTCCGCGCCGTGGCTGGCCATGCTGGACGGGGGCACGTGGTTGCGCCATGCCGCGCACGCCAACGCCATGGCGCGACGGCTGGCCGCCGGGCTGCGGCAGATCGACGGCGTCGGCGTGCCGCCACCGCAGGCCAACGCCGTCTTCGCGCGCCTGCCCGCAGCCGTGGTCCACGGCCTGCGGGCCAAGGGATGGGGCTTCTACGAGTTCATCGGCGGCACGGCGCGTTTCATGTGCTCGTGGGCCACGACCGCGGAGGCGGTGGAGGCGCTGGTCGCAGATGCCGCTGCCGCCGCCGCGTGCAGCACACCCGGCGCCGGCTGAGCGTGGCGGCGGGGTCGAGATGCGCAGGGCCGGCCGCGCTCAGTCCCCGAGCCGCAGGACGACGCCGCCGGCAGCCCGGGCATCGGCTTCGTCGTGGGTGACCAGCAGGGTCGGCAGGCGGCGATCGCGTGCATGGGCGAAGACCAGTTCGCGGAACTCGGCGCGCAAGGCGGTGTCGAGTTTCGAGAACGGCTCGTCCAGCAGCAGGGCCTGGGGCTCGGCCAGCAGGGTGCGCAGCAGCGCGACGCGCGCCCGCTGCCCACCGCTGAGCGTCGCGGGGTCGCGCGCCGCGAAGCCTTCGAGCCCGGCGCTGCGCAGCGCCTCGTCGATGCGCCGCCGTCGTTCGGCGCGCCCCCTCACGGCGGCGGGCAGCGCGAAGCCCAGGTTGCCGCCGACCGTCAGGTGCGGGAACAGCAGGTCGTCCTGGAAGAGGATGCCCAGCCCGCGCCGTTCCGGCGGCAGGGCGTCGAGCACGCGTTCACCGAGCATGACGTGGCCGGTGGCCGTGAAGGCCGCGTCCAGCGTGCCCGAGATCCAGGCCAGCAGGCTGCTCTTGCCGCAGCCGCTCGGCCCCATGACCGTGAGGCACTCGCCCGGGGCGATGTCGGCCGACAGGCCGCTGACGAGCCGGCGCGGCCCGATCGACAGGCTGACCTGGCGCAGGCGCAGCGACCTCATCGCCGCCAGCGCCGCAGGGCACGGCGACCAAGCGGCCAGCCCACCGCCAGGCCGTAGACGGCCAGCGGGAAAGCCGCCTGCAGCATCGCCCAGGTGCCGATGACACGACGATCGGCACCGGAGGACAGCGTGACCGCCTCGGTCGTCAGCGTGGCCACGCGGCCGGCGCCGGCCATCAGCGTCGGCAGGTACTGGCCGGCGCTGACCGCGAAGCCCACCGCGGCACTGATCAGCACCGGGGGCAGCAGGATCGGCAGCTTGATGCGCCAGAACACCCGCCAGCGCGAGGCGCCCAGCGCCAGTGCGCTGCGCGTGTAGCGTTCGTCGTAGCCCCGCCAGGCGTCGGCCAGCGAGAGGAACAGGTAGGGCAGCACGAACACCAGGTGCGCCCAGAGCACGGCGCCGAAGCGGCCGTCCAGTTGCAGGCGCACCAGCAGCACCTGCAGCCCGAAGAGGAAGGCCACCTGCGGCACGAGCAGCGGCAGGTACAGCAGGGCCAGGCTGCGCGGCGCACGACGCCGCGACTGCGACTCGTTCTCCAGGCAGGCCAGCACCAGCAGCAGGGCCAGCCCGGTGGCGGCGACCGCCAGCGCCAGCGTGGTGCCGGCCGGTCCGCTCAGGCTGCCCGCCTGGCGCAGCCAGTGGTCGGCAGTGAATCCGGCCGGCCAGGCCGCCGGCCAGCGCCACTGCGTGGCCACCGACCACAGGGCCAGCGACAGGATCGCGGCAGCCGCCAGCGTGCCCAGGAAGCCCCCCGTGGCCGAGGCGGCGGCGGCCACCCACGCGACCCCCGGCTGCCGCCGTCCGCGCAACGCCCAGCGCACCAGGGCGGCCCGCAGGCCGACTTCCACCGCGCGCCAGGCCACGAGGCTGGCGATCACCATCGCCAGCAGCAGCGTGGCGGCCGCAGCTGCGGGAAAGAGCCAGCGCGGGTCCGGGTCACCGAGCCAGCGCACGACCATCACCGCCAGCGTCGGCGGGTTGCCGGGCCCGAGGATCATCGCGACGTCGACCACCGACAGCGAGAACGCCAGCACCGCCAACACCGGCAGCCGGACCTGCGCGAGCACCTGCGGCAGCACGGCCGCGAGCCAGGCCTGGGCCGGGCCGTAGCCGAGTGCCCGCGCGGCGCGAACCTGGTTTTCGGCCGGGATCTGGTTCAGCGCCCCCAGCGTCATCAGCACCAGGTAGGGCACTTCCTTCAGCACGAGGGCCAGCACCAGCGGCCAACCCGAGGCGTGTCCGACCGTGCCGACATCGGGCGGCAGCGTCCAGCCGGTGAGCCAGGGCGAGACCCCGCGCACCAGCCAGCCCGAGGGCAGCAGCACGAAAGCCAGGCCGATGGCCAAGGCCGAGTGCGGCATCGCCAGGACCGGGGCGATCCAGCCGCCGAGCCGGCGCCCGGCGGGCCTGTGGTGGAGGGCAGCCACGGTGCCGATGGCGATGCCGAGCGACAGCACGGTCGCGCTCCAGCCGGTGGCCAGCGTCAAGCCCACGGCGCTGCCCAGGCCTGGCGTGTCGAGCAGCGATTGCCAGGGTTGCAGCGACAGTCGGTCGCCGCCCAGGGCGGGCAGCCAGCCGAAAGCCGGCAGCAGGGTGCCGACCAGGCCGGCGGCAACGGGCAGCAGGAAGACCGCCAGCGTCAGCGCGGGCGCCAGCCGCAGCAGCGGGTGAGCCGCGGGCGGGCGCATCAGCGCACGGTGCGCCGGCTCCACTCGGCGGTGATGCGCGTCATCCAGCTCGCGTGCGGCTCGAGCTGGGGCGTGCCCAGTTCGCTTGCCGTCGGCAGTGCGGGGTGGGCGGGCAGCGACTCGAAGAGTCGCCGCTGCTGGGCGGAGAGCTGGTCCAGGTCGAGCACGCTGCGGTTGCCCATCTGGCGGATGTCCTGGGCCCGGGCCTGGCTGGCCGGCTCGAGCAGGAAGTTGGCCACCACGAGGGCGCCTTCCTTGTGGGCGGCGTTGAAGGGGATGGCGACGAAGCTGGTGTTCCCGATCGTCCCCTTGGCGAAGGTGAAGCTGCGCACCGTGTCCGGCAACAGCCCGGCCTGCACCGAGACGGCCGCCTCGGCCGGGTTGAACGAGATCGTGATGTCGATCTCGCCGTCGTTGAGCAGCTGGCGCTGGGCCGGCCCGTTGTCCGGGAACTGCCGACCCTGCCGCCACAGCTGCGGCCGCAGCCGCTCGTACCAGGCCCACAGCGGCGCGGTGGCGGCCTCGAAGCTGGCGTCTGAGGCGGCGCGCTGGAACACCTCCGGGTCCGGTGACAGGTCGATCAGCGCCTGCTTCAGGAAGGTCGAGCCGAGGAAGTTGCTGACGTTCGGGTGCGTCAGGCGGCCGGGGTTGCGGCGCGCCCACTCGAGCAGCGCCGCGGCCGAGCGCGGCAGCTCGGCGGCGCGGATGCGCGCCGAGTCGTAGACGAAGACGACCTGCGCCATGCGCCAGGGCACGGCCATGCCGTCCACCGGCGTGGTGAAGTCGATCACGTTGGAGCGCTTGCGCACGGTGTCGATCAGCCGGGCGTTCGGCAGCGCCTGCACCACCGGTCCGTACAGCAGCCCTAGCTGCTTCATGTTGAGGAAGTTCGGGCCGTTGATCCAGACGAGATCGACGCCGCCGCCGTCGACCCGGCCAGCGGCCTTCTCCGCGATCACCTTGGTCACCGCCTCGGCCGTGTCCTTCAGCCGCACGTGCTGCACGACGACACCGTGCTGCGATTTCAGCTGCTCGCCAACCCAGGCGATGAAGGCATTGGTCTTCTCGTCGCCGGCCCAGGCGTTCCAGTAGACGGTCTGTCCGCGCGCCCGGGCCAGCACCTCGGGCCACGCCGGCACGGCGGCGGCGTGCGTGGAACGCAGCGGCCCGAGCAGCGGCCAGGCGGCGGCGGAGCTCAGCAGGTGTCGGCGACGGATCATGCGGCGGCTCCTCGCGGGCGGATCGACGGGTTCAGGCGGGGTGGCGAGCGGCCGGTGCGCCGGCCGCGGCCTGCCGCGCGGCGAGGCGACGGGCCTTCGCCGCGGCGAGCACCGGCCCGAGGTGCTCGCGGTGGAATCGGTCGCAGCCGATGCACAGGTTCTCGTAGGGCCGGCCGTCGGGCAGCGTCGTGCGCGAAGCCTCGATGAACCGCGCTTCGTCCCAGCCCTGGGCCAGGCCCATGCGCTCCGGATGGCCCATGGTGATCGCCTCGAACGCCGGCACGCCGACCAGGGACTCCAGGATCTCCAGCAGCGGCTCCTCGGTGAGATTGCCTAGTGGCAGCGCGGTCTTCACGCAGCACGGGTAGACGCTGCCGTCGGGCTCCACCGACACCTCGCTGCCGCTGTAGCGGTGGCGCAGGAAGTTCAGGCCGCCCGACCATCGGTTGCAGAAGTTCTCGGCGATCGAGCCGCGCGGCAGGCTGTTGTTCCAGGCGCGGCCCCGCGGCCACAGCTTGCCGATCCAGCTGTCGGGCGTCGCGCCGAAGAAACCGAACAGCGGTCCGTCTTCCTCGTGCCAGCTGCGCGTGCTCGCCGAGACACCCGAGGCACGCAGGCCGTGGCGCTCGAACAGCGCGGTCAGGCCCTCGACGAAGGCCCGCTGCTTGTCGGCGCCCTCCAGGCCGACGTGGAAGTCGTCGATGCTGGCCACCGAGATCATGTAGACGCCGCGCTCGAGCAGCTCGGCGACGATGCGGTCGTCGAGCAGGTCGCCCGTGGTCTGCACGATGATCTTCACGCCGCCGGTGGCCCGGTAGCGCGCCTGCAGCCGTTCGATGACCGGGTAGGTGACGGCCTCGCGGATGCCGTCGAGCAGGGCCTCCCCGCCCGAGAGGATGATGCGGCCGACCTTCTCGGTGTGCTGGCCCGGCCCCTCGGCCAGGTCGATGTAGCCCATGCGCTCGGGGAAGTGGTCGACGATGCGCGGGAAGTTGCGCACGGCCTCGGCGACGACGTCGTCGAAGGCCTGCCGCACGTACGGGCGGAAGCGTTGCTCGTAGCAGTGCTTGCATCGCCGGTGGCAGGCCCAGGCCATCACGTAGTAGAGGGATTCCATCGGCAGTCGGTTCCTTCGGTTCGGTGTCGATCGATCGCACTCGCGAACGGGTTGCGAGGTGCCGGTGGCGGGTGTGTCCGACGGCACCCTCGCGGGCTCACGGAGGGGTCCCCGGGGATGTCGTGATGCCGAACGAGCCGGTCGCCGACAATTCTTGCCCGCTTTGCCCTTCCGTGATCCGGCACGCCCGACATGACCGAGACCACCCGCGCCCGGCCGTGGCCGTGCGATCGAGCCTGCGCGCTCGTCGTCGCAGCCTGCAACGGCCATCTATTCGACCGGCGGCCGGGCGTGGTTACACCGCCTGCGTCGAGCGCCGGCACGGTGCGCGATGGCCTGGACATCGGGAACCGGGCTGTAACCGGCGTGCCGGTTCCAGCGTATAGCCCTGCATCCGATGCCGAGGCCGCTGGCCCGACAGCGCCGAGGAACCTGCCGGGAGCGTGCCGATGACCCGTCCGTCCAGATCCGTGCTGTGGGCCGGTGCTGCCGCGCTGGCCCTCCTGGCCGTCTGGGCCTGGCGGCACCACGAGCTCGGCACGCTGCTCACGCTGGACAACCTGAAGGCCAGCCGCGACGCGCTGCAGGCGCGCGTGCAGGTCCAGCCGCTGGCCACCGCCGCCGGCTTCTTCGCGCTCTACGTGGCCGCGACCGCGCTGTCGATCCCGGGCGCGGTGATCCTGACCCTGGCCGCCGGCGCGATGTTCGGGCTGGGCTGGGGCCTGCTGCTGGTCAGCTTCGCCTCCAGCCTGGGCGCGCTGCTCGCGTTCCTCGTCGCGCGCTACCTGCTGCGCGACGCCATCCAGGCCCGGTTCGGCAAGGCGCTAGCCCCGATCAACGACGGCGTGCGCCAGGACGGCACCTTCTACCTGCTGACGCTGCGGCTGGTGCCGGTGTTCCCGTTCTGGCTGATCAACCTGCTGATGGGCCTGACACCGATGGGCGCGGGGCGCTTCTACGCGGTCAGCCAGGTCGGCATGATGCCCGGCACCGCCGTGTACGTGAACGCGGGCACGCAGCTGGCCGCCATCCAGTCGCCCGGGGATGTGCTCTCCCCGGGGCTGCTCGGCAGCTTCGTGCTGCTCGGCCTGTTCCCGCTGCTGGCCAAGGCCGGCGTGGGCTGGCTGGAGCGGCGCAGGGTCTACGCGCGGTGGTCCCGGCCGCGGTCCTTCGAGCGCAACCTGGTCGTCATCGGTGCCGGCGCAGGGGGCCTCGTGTCGGCCTACATCGCCGCGGCCGTCAAGGCGAAGGTCACGCTGGTCGAAGGCCACCGCATGGGCGGCGACTGCCTGAACTTCGGCTGCGTGCCCAGCAAGGCGCTGATCCGCTCGGCCAAGATGGCGCGCCAGCTGAAGAAGGCGCACGAACTGGGCGTGGCCGACGCGGCAGGCCGCGTGGACTTCGCGGCGGTGATGCGGCGCGTCAACGCCGTGATCCGCGCGATCGAGCCGCACGACTCGGTGGAGCGCTACACCGGCCTGGGGGTCGAGGTGCTGCAGGGCCACGCCCGCATCACCAGTCCCTGGAGCGTCGAGGTCACGCTGGCCGACGGCACCCGGCGCACGCTGACGACCCGGGCCATCGTGGTCGCGGCCGGGGCCAGTCCTTTCGTGCCGCCGATTCCGGGCCTGCAGGAGGCGGGCGTCCTGACCAGCGACACGGTCTGGGGCCTGAGCGAGCTGCCGCGGCGCCTGCTGGTGCTGGGCGGAGGCCCGATCGGCTGCGAGCTGGCACAGAGTTTCGCGCGGCTGGGCAGCGCCGTCACGCAGGTGGAGATGGCGCCGCGCCTGATGATGCGCGAGGACCCCGAGGTCTCGGGTCTCGTCGCCGCGTCGCTGCGCGCCGACGGCGTGACCCTGCTCACCGGACACCAGGCGGTGCGGGTGGAGACCGTCAACGGCGAGAAGCGCCTCGTCGCGACACATGCCGGCGCCGAGGTCGTGCTGCCGTTCGACCAGCTGCTGTGCGCGGTGGGCCGCAGCCCGCGGGTCACTGGCTACGGGCTCGAGGAGCTGGGCATCCCGCTGACGCCGCGCAGGACCATCGAGACCAACGCCTATCTGCAGACGCTGTATCCGAACATCTACGCCGTCGGCGACGTGGCCGGCCCGTTCCAGTTCACGCACACGGCGGCGCACCAGGCCTGGTACGCCGCGGTCAACGCGCTGTTCGGGCGCTTCCGCCGCTTCAAGGCCGACTACCGCGTGATCCCCTGGACCACGTTCACCGATCCGGAGGTCGCGCGCGTCGGGCTGAGCGAGACCGAGGCGAAGGAGCAGGGCATCGCGCACGAGGTCACGCGTTACGGCATCGACGACCTGGACCGCGCGATCGCCGATGGCACGGCTCACGGTTTCGTCAAGGTGCTGACGGTGCCGGGCCAGGACCGCATCCTGGGTGTCACCATCGTCGGAGAGCACGCCGGCGACCTGCTGGCCGAGTACGTCCTGGCGATGAAGCACGGGCTGGGGCTGAACCGCATCCTCGGCACCATCCACACCTACCCGACGCTGGCCGAGGCCAACAAGTACGCCGCCGGCGAGTGGAAGCGCGCGCATGCCCCGCGCAGGCTGCTCGAGTGGGTGGCTCGCTACCACGCCTGGGAGCGGGCATGAGGGCGCCGTCCGGCTGCTCCCGGCGGAGCTGGCTGGCCGGCGCGCTGCTCGCCGCCGCGACGCGGCCCGCGCGCGCCCAGGCTTTCGATCACACGCACGCGGCCTGGACGGCGCTGCTGCGCCGGCACGTCCGCCTGCTGCGGGGCGGCCAGGCCAGCCAGGTGCACTACGCGGGCTTCGCTGCCGACCGTGCGGCGCTGAAGGCCTACCTCGAGAGCCTGGCGGCCGTGCCGGCCGCGGTCTTCGCGGGCTGGACGAGCGCCGAGCGCCAGGCCTTCCTGATCAACGCCTACAACGCCTTCACGGTCGAGCTGATCCTCACGCGCTACCCAGGGCTGCAGTCGATCAAGGACCTCGGCAGCCTGCTGAGCAGCCCGTGGAAACCGAAGTGGGTGCCGCTGCTGGGCAGCAAACTCTCGCTGGACGACATCGAGCACGCGATGCTGCGCAAGCGCGGCGACTACGACGACCCTCGCGTGCACTTTGCCGTCAACTGCGCCAGCATCGGCTGCCCGGCGCTGCGCGAGGAAGCGTTCGTCGCCGCGCGGCTGGACGCCCAGCTCGACGAGCAGACCGGGCGCTTCATGAGCGACCGCACGCGCAACCGCTGGAACCACCGGCGCCAGCGCCTGGAGCTGTCGAAGATCTTCGACTGGTACGGCGAGGACTTCCGCCTCGGGCATCGCGGGATCGTCTCGCTGCCCGCGTTCGCCGCCCGCCATGCCGACCAGCTGGCCGACGCGCCGGCCGATCGCGAGCGCATCCGCGCGGGAACGGCGGACATCGCGTTCACCGACTACGACTGGTCCCTCAACGACGTGCGATGACTCCGGTGCTGTCGATCGTGATGCCGGCGCTGGACGAGGCGGCGGGCATCGAGGCCACGCTGCAGGCCCTGCAGCCGCTGCGTGCGCGGGGCGTCGAGCTCGTGCTGGCCGACGGCGGCAGCGCGGACGGCACGCTGGCCCGCGCGGTGCCCTGGGTGGACGCGGCGGTCGAATCGCCGCGCGGACGCGCCGTGCAGATGAACGCCGGGGCGGCCCGCGCGCGGGCGAAGCTGCTGCTGTTCGTGCACGCCGATACCCGGCTGCCGCCGCTGGCCGACGCACAGGTGCTGCAGGCGGTGGCCAGCGGCGCCTGCTGGGGCCGCTTCGATGTCCGCATCGAGGGCCGGCCCTGGATGCTGCGCGTGGTGGCGGCGCTGATGAACCTGCGCTCGCGGGCCAGCGGCATCGCCACCGGGGACCAGGCCATCTTCGTCACGCGGGCGGCTTTCGAGCAGGTGGGCGGCTTCCCGCTGCAGCCGCTGATGGAGGACATCGAGATCTCGCGCCGGCTCAAGCGCCTCGGGCGGCCGGCCTGCCTGCGCGCCAAGGTCTGCACCTCGGGCCGCCGCTGGGAGCAGCGTGGCGTCTGGCGGACGATCTTCCTGATGTGGCGGCTGCGCTGGCGCTACTGGCGCGGCGAGCCGGCGGCGCGACTGGCGCAGGCGACGGGCCTGCCGCTGTGCGAGGTGGCGCGCTCGACCGCCGCGGCGATGTCCTGCGGCAGCGGCCGGTGCTGCTCGACGAGGGGCTGCCTGTCAGTCAGGCGGCGCGACTGGCGCAGGCGTACCGGTGAGCACGGCCGTCATCGTGTTCGCCAAGGCGCCGGTCGCCGGAGGGGCCAAGACGCGCCTGGCGCCGGCCCTCGGGGAGACTGGCGCGGCCGCGCTGGCCGAGCGCATGCTGCGCCATGCGCTGGCGCAGGCCGTGGCCGCCGGCATCGGCCCGGTCGAGTTGTGCGCGGCGCCCGATGCCTCGCACCCGGTGTTGCGGCAGGCGGCCGAAGCCTGCGGCGCGTCGTTGGCGGAACAAGGCCCCGGCGACCTCGGCCAGCGCATGCACCGGGCGCTCGCGCGCCGGTTGGTGCAGCACCCGCAGGCGCTGCTGATCGGCACCGACGCACCGGCGCTGGACGCGGCCATCCTGCGCCAGGCCGCCGAGGTGCTGCGTGACCACGATGCCGTGTTCGTGCCGGCGCTGGACGGCGGCTATGCCCTCGTCGGCCTGCGCAAGGCCGACCCGCGCACGTTCATCGGCATGCGCTGGAGCCATCCCCGCGTGATGGACGACACCCGCGAGCGGCTGCGCGCCGCCGGCCTGCGCTGGCAGGAACTGGCACCGGTGGCCGACATCGACGAGCCGGCCGACCTGGCACAGCTGCCGGCCGGATGGCTCGACGGCCTCCCGGTTTCGCCCGGAGGCGGGGCGGCGCCGGGGTGGACGCCGTCGCCTGCACACAGCGGCCCGCGGGAGGGCGGGCCCGGGGGGCTTCGAGGGTGAGCCTGGGCGGGCCGACTGGCGGACGCGGGCCGGTCCGCATGCGGTGGCCCGCGGCGTGGCTGGTGATCCTGCTCATGGCGATGCCGCCGGCCTCGCTGGCGGACGCGCTGGCGCCGATCACCGGTCCCGCCGGTGCGGCCGGTGCGACCGATGCGGCCGGTGCGGCCGGTGGGGCCGGTGAGTCGGGCCAGGCCGGTCGCGTGCCGCCCGCGCCCTGGACCTACGCCGGGCTGCCCAACCAGAGGCTGCCCGCCACCCGCTTCGCGATCGAGATCGTCGACGGTCGACCGGCGTTGCGGGTCGAGACGGCGGGCTCCTATGGCAACCTGATCCACCGGCTGGGTGGCGCGAAGGCCGGCGAACTGTCCTGGCGGTGGCGCGTCGACCGGCCGCTGCCCTCGGCGGACCTGCGGACGCGGCAGGGCGACGATGTCGCCCTGAAAGTCTGCGCGCTCTTCGACATGCCCCGCGAGCGCGTGCCCTTCGTCGAGCGGCAGTTGCTGCGCCTGGCCGAGGCCCGCACCCGCGAGCCGTTGCCCAACGCGACCCTGTGCTATGTGTGGGATCCGTCCTGGCCCGCCGGCAGCCTCGTGCCCAATGCCTACAGCCGGCGGGTGCGCTACCTCACCCTGGGCAGCGCGGGGCCGGGTTGGGAGGTCGTGCGGCGCAACCTGTCGGAGGACTTCCGGCACGCCTTCGGCGACGAGTCGGCGGCCGTTCCGGCGTTGCGGGCCGTGGCCGTCGGCGCCGATGCCGACAACACCGGCGGCAACAGCCTGGGGTTCGTGGCCGATCTCGAGCTGCGGCCCCGGCCGTCGAGGTGATGCCCGACGCTTGCCGTCGCCCACGCTGCGGCGATACTCGCCGGTCTCGAGCAGGTGCTCGTCGCGCCCGTCGGGTTGTCGATCCCCGGCAAGACGCTCCTCGGGGCGCGGCCGCGTCGCCAGGCGGTGAGCGTGCCGGTTCGTCCGTTCCGTCGCTGCCACTGGAGGCCCGATGAAGACCTGCGTCCTGACCCTGTGCGCGACGGCCGCGCTGAGCACGCCGTTCCCCGAGGCCCGTGCCCAGGCGGCCGAAGGCGTCGTGGCACGCCACTGCAAGACCGCGCAGGCCTGCCGGGGCGAGGCCGACCGGCTGCTCGCCCAGCCGGCGCGGGGGGCCACCAGCGCGCTGGCCCGCGAGCAGGACTTCTTCCACTGGTTCGGCCGGATCAACATGGCCAGCACGGTGGCCAACGTCGAGCTGGGCATCATCCCGAAGGAACTGGCCGGGCCGATCGCCCGCGGTGTGGCGCACAGCATCGACCAGGCGGCCCAGCCCGGGGGCAAGCGCCCCTCGGATGTCCTGCAGACCGAGAAGATCATCACGGACTTCGCGGGCCCGGAGGCCACGCTGATCCACACCGGTCGCAGCCGCCAGGACATGCACTCGACGCTCACGATGGCGCAGCTGCGCATCGAGCTGCTGGACTTCGCCGATGCCCTGAACCAGCTGCGCGGGCAGCTGCAGGACATGGCCGAGCAGCACACGGAGACCTTCGTGCCGTCCTACACCAACGGCGTGCAGGCCCAGCCGATCAGTCTCGCGCATTACCTGCTGGCCTTTGCCGACAGCTTCGAGCGCGACGGCCATCGCCTGCGCCAGGCCTGGCCGCGCGTGGACCGCAGTACCCTGGGCGCGGCTGTCCTGGCCAACTCCAGCTGGCCGCTGGATCGATCGAGGCTGGCCGGCCTGCTGGGCTTCGGAGGCGTCGCGGTCAACGGCTACGACGCGACGCAGATCGCGCCGGCCGACGTCGGCCTGGAGGCCGCGCAGATCGCGGGATCGAGCGCGCTGCGCATCGGGTCGCTGATGCAGGACATCCATGTCCAGTACCACCAGAGCCGCCCCTGGATGTTGCTCGCGCCCGGGCGCACCTACACCAGCAGCGCGATGCCGCAGAAGGCCAACCCCGGCGTGATCCAGAACGCCCGCCGGCTGGCCAGCGACGTGGTGGCCAGCGTCCAGCAGGTCGTGATGCGCGCCCACAACGTCACGCCGGGCATGATCGACTACAAGTACTCGTGGACCACGCCCGGCGGCGCGCGCACCTTCAGCCAGGCCGTCCAGTTGCTGCGCGACAGCACGGACGTGATGGCCTCGCTGCGCGTCGACAAGGCGCGGGCCCTCGAGGAACTGGAAGGCGAGTGGACCACCTCGATGGAGCTGGCCGAGACGCTGCAGCGCGAGCACCGCGTGCCCTTCCGCGTCGGGCACCATTTCGCCAGCGAGGTCGTCGCCCATGCGCGACGCCACCAGCTCGTGCCCAAGGCATTTCCGTACGCCGAGGCGCAGCGGCTGTATGCCGAGTCCGTTCATCGCTACCAGCTCGCGGACACCCGGTTGCCGCTCGACGAAGCCACGTTCCGCCGGACCCTGTCGCCGGCCGACATGGTGCGCACGCGTGTCGGGCTCGGCGGTCCGCAGCCGTCCGAGACGCGGCGCATGCTCGCCGAATCGCGCAAGGCGCTGGCCGCCGACCGGGCCTGGGTCAACGAACGGCGCGACCGGCTGGCGGCAGCCGAGGCGGCGCTGAACCAGGCCTTCGCCGAGCTGCTGGCGAGACCCTGAGCGTCGCCCTGACTGGGGCCGGGGAGCCGGGCGCCGGCCCCTCAGAGCACCTGGGTCACGAAGAAGATCGCGGCCTTGACGGCCGCGAAGACCACCCCGGAGATTAGGACCGCGGCGGCCGCGGCCACGGCCAGGCCGGCCAGCACCCAGAGCCCGTCGCGCTCCAGCACCCCCAGTGCCAGCAAGCTGATGGCCAGCGAGGGCAGGACGTTGCCGAAGGGCACCGGCAGCGCCAGCACGACGGACAGCACCAAGCAGACCAGTCCGATCAGGTACTCCAACGGCGGGCTGGTCAGCCGGCTGGCGCGCGGGCGCAGCAGCCGCTCGGCGCGCCGCAACCACGGACCGATGCGCTGCACCGTCGCCGCGAAGTCCGCCCGGGCCATCGACCGGCGCGCGATCACCGCGGGAAGCCAGGGCCTCCGCCCGAAGGCCAGCTGAGCGGCCAGGAAGATCAGCGGCGCGCCGAGCACGGCCGAGGTTCCCGGGGGCACGGGCAGCACGTTGGGCACGGCGAACACGAACATCAGTGCCGCCAGCGCGCGGTCGCCCAGCGCCTCCAGCAGGTCCCCCACCGCGATGCGTTCGCGATGCGTGTCGCCCGCCAGTTCGTACAGCGCGGAGGACAGCGCGTTCTTGGCTGTGGTGTGCACGGCAGCGGGAGTCGTCGAAGGTGTGCGGCGTGCGTGGGAAAGACTGTCATGATGCATCCGGTCCCGCGGCGCGCAAAGGGCGCCTCGCAGCCCGGTGATGCAGCGTCGCAATTCGCCCCATAGCCAGGTTCAACTGGCCGGGGAGGGGCCGAGGGCGAACACTATCGATCCAGGCTCAACTGTCGCAGGAGACGATGATGACCCCAGCAGCGCAATGCCCCTT
>ERZ761607.1928-NODE-1928-length-23971-cov-4.494690_pt1 | contig 23971 bp, 13 predicted proteins | sample MGYA00511164_ERZ761607 | MGnify/ENA primary metagenome ERZ761607 (study PRJEB28899, sample SAMN02445080) | bioreactor sludge metagenome | biome: EBPR sludge | place: Australia: Brisbane, Thorneside Wastewater Treatment Plant | collected 2011-06-22 ... | reverse complement strand
CGGCAAGGCCTGGAGGAGGTGCAAGCCGCGCTCGCAGCCAAGAAGGCCGGGGCACCCAGCCCCTTCGGTGACGACCCCTTCGGCGAGCCCGAGCCCCCGACCCGGTCCGTGGTGGGCGGCCGCCGCCCCGCTTCACCCAATCCCTTCGGCGACGACGAGCCGGAGACCAAGGTCCGCAAGGAGACCCCTCCGCGGGCCCAGCCGCCGGTCCGAGAGCCTGCGCGTCCGGCGCCCTTCGTCGCTCCCGCGCCCGAGCCGAAGCCCGCGCAGCCAGCCCCCACCCCCTTCGCGGCACCGTCCGAAGACCTCACGTCCGACGATCTCGACTCCGTCGTCTCCCAGGACGTCTCCAGCGCCGACGAAGACGCGCTCTCGTGGAGCGACGAGCCCGCCCCCGAGCCGGTCGACGACCTCCGCGGCGGCGAGCGCGCGGGTCGGCCCGAGGACGTCGACGCGATCCTCGGGATGCTCCAGCAGGAGCGACTCTTCGAGCCCCCCGACGAGGACGCCGCCTCCGTCGTCTGGGCCGCGCGCAAGGACGCGCCGAAGACCGGCACGAAGGTCGGTGTTCCCCTCGCGGTGCTGGGCTTCTTGGTGGTCGGTCTCGCGGTCGGCGGGTGGTTCGGCTACCAGGCGTGGGTCGCGCACCAGGACGAGCAGGCCGCCGCCCTCGTCACCGAAGCGACCACCCTCGCCGCACGTGGAACCCACGAAGCGCTCGTGGACGCCGAGCGCATGCTCCGCCAGGCTCGCGAGCTCTCGCCCACGGGCGACGCGGGGCCGAACGTGCTGCTCTTCGTGCACACGCAGCGCGCGCTCGAGGACGGCGCGTTCGAGCCCGGTTTCCTTCAGCCCACCGTCGATCGCGCGACCCGCGCAGGCCTCACCGGTCCCCGCGTGGACGTGGCCAACGCGATCGTCGCGTACGCGCGCGGCGCGGGCGAAGAAGGCGACGCCAAGCTCCAAGCCGCGATCGCGAGCGGCGCGGACGACGCCACCGTGCTCTACGCGATCGGCCGTCTCGAGCAGCGCCTCGGGCGTGACGCCGCCACCGAGCACCTCGAAGCTGCGCTCGCGAAGGACGGCACCCTCGCCTCCGCCGCCATCGCGCTCGCGGAAGGCGCGACCGACGCGGGCCAGCCCGAGCAAGCGCTCGAGCGCCTGGAGGGCCTGCTGACGCAGCACCCCGACCACCTGCGCGCTTCGCTGTGGATCGGCTTCCTGAAGTCGAGCGACGACGAGCCGGAGCCCGCGCTCGCACGGGTCGACGGCCTCGCGGATCGCCTCGAGCGTGGCGCGCCCGCGGACCGCGTACTTCACGCGCTCACCCGCGCGCAGCTCCTCCGTCGCCTCGGTCGCACCGAAGAAGCGCGCGAAGCGCTGACCCTCGCGAGCGCGTCTGGCGCCACCGAGCCGCGGCTCCAAGCGCTCCTCGCGGCCGCGGCTCAATCCAGCGGCGATCTCGCGCGCGCCCAACAAGCCGCGATGGCCGCCGTCGCGTCCGCGCCCGCCATCGCCGAGTACCGCAAGCTCCTCGCGGAGATCCTCGTCGCGCGCCGTGACGGCGTCCGCGCGCTTCGCACGCTGGCCGCGCTCTCGGCGGACGATCCCGAGGTGCTCGCGCTCTCCGCCCGCGCGGCGCTGATCGTCGGCACCGAGGACGCGCTCCAGGCGACCGCGCAAGCCCTCGACGCTCACCTCGAAGCGAACGCGGAGGACGCGAGCGTCGAGATGCGCTCGCTCCGCGTGCGGGTCGGCGTTCGGCTCGGCACCGCGTCCGAGATGCTCGAGGTCGCGCGCCGTCTCGCCCGCGACGCTCCCGGCGATCCCGAGGTCGGCCTCGCGGTCGCCGAAGCCGCGCTCGAAGCCCGCGACGCGCGGCTCGCGACGGAGACGCTGGAGCGCGTGGTCCAAGCCTCGCCCGACGACGCGGAGGCGCACTTCCTCCTCGGCCGCGCCAAGCGGATGGGCGGCGACGGGGAAGGCGCGGAGACCGCCCTGCGCCGCGCCATCGAGCTGCAACCCACGCACGGCGAAGCCCAGGTGATGCTCGGCTACCTCCTGCTCGACCTCGGCCGCTACGCGGAAGCCGACACGCTCTACCAAGAGCTCGGAGCGCGCGTCGGCCAGAGCGGCAGCGGACGGTCGTACGCCCTCGTCGGTCGCCTCGGCCGCATCGACGCCCTCCTCGGCCTCGGTCGGCTCGACGACGCGCGGGTGCAATCGGAGTCGCTGCGGGGTGCGGACCGAGAGTCCGCGAGCGCGAAGCTCGTGCTCGCGCGCCTCGCCCTCGCGAACGACCGTCCGGGCGAAGCGCTCCCGATCCTCCGCCCGCTCGCGACCTCGGAGGACGCTGGCCCCGACGTCATCGCGCTCTACGGCGACGCGCTCTACGCGGCGGGTGAGACCCTGGTGGCCGCCGAGACCTACGAGCGCGCGCTCGCGATCGACGCCGCACATCCCGAGTCGCTGATCGGCTTCGCGACGGTGCTCGTGCGAGGCGAGAAGTGGCGCGACGCGGTGGACGTGATCGCGCGTGGGAAGGCCGCCCTCGACGCGCGCATTCGCCCACCCGCGCTTCGAGCTCGCCTCCTCGTGCTCGCCGGGCGCGTGGGGCTCGAACGCTCCGAACGCGACGCGGCGTTGCGCGATCTCCGCGCCGCATCCGAGATCGAGGGAGCACCCGCCGAAGCGTGGTTCTACCTCGGTGAGGCCCTCGCCGGGCGCGACTCCCCCGACGCGCGCGCCGCCTACCAGGCCTACCTCGAACGTGCTCCGAGCGGGCCCCTCGCGTCCCGCGCGCGCCGAGCGATCCGATGAGCGCGGTCGATTCGCACGCCGATCCCCGAGGGCGCCTCGACGGCAAGCTCGCGGTCGTCACCGGCGCGAGCCGCGGCATCGGGTTCGCGATCGCGCGTGGCCTCGCCGACCGCGGCGCACGCGTCATCGTGAGCTCACGCGACCCCGAGAGCTGCTCGCGTGCCGCGACCGAGCTCGGCGGCCTCGGCGTCGCGTGCGACGTGGCGGACGACGCCCAAGTCCACGCGCTCTTCGACGCGGTCGCGTCCCACGGAGGAGCCGACGTCTTCGTGAGCTGCGCAGGCCTCGGCGGCGGCCGCCTCGCCGCCAAGACCGATCGCGCCGAGCTCCAGACCATGCTCGACGTGCACTACCTCGGCGCGATGACGGCAGCGCGCCTCGCGTCCGAGCAGATGCGCGCGAAGGGTGGTGGCGCGATGCTCTTCGTCACGAGCATCTGGGGCCTCGGCGGCGCGTCCGGCACCCTCGCCTACGGCGCGGCCAAGGCGGCCCTCGCGCACTCCGTGAAGGTCCTCGCGCTCGAGTGGGCGCGCGATGGAATCCGCGTCAACGGGCTCGCCCCCGGCTACGTGGCCACCGACATGACGGCCGACCTCCCGGACACCGCGCGCGACAAGATGCTCTCGCGCATTCCTCTCCGCCGCGCCGCGCGCCCCGAGGAGATGGCCGGCCCCGCGTGTTTCCTCTGCAGTGACGACGCGAGCTACGTCACCGGCCACGTGCTGGTGGCCGACGGCGGCGAGCGCGCGCGCTGACACGCTCCATCGAGGAGCCGTTCGCGACCAAGCCCGACACAGTCCTGACCGAGCGGTCAAACCGTTCGACACGCGTGTCCCCCTCGCCGCTTCTCACGTCGCCGACGGCACCACGCCGAGGTCCAGAGGCGAGGACGTCGAAGTCGACCGTCGAACGAGCAGACTTCGTCACCCCTCCAGCGCGACCTCCAGCGCCTCCCCGAGCGAGGAGACGGGCACCAACTTCACGCCTGCGCGCTCTTCCTTCGTGAGCCGCTCCGCGTTCGCGCGCGGCAGGATCACACGCGCGAAGCCCAGCTTGCGCGCCTCCGCGATGCGCGGCCCGGGACGTGGCACCGCGCGCACCTCGCCCGCGAGCCCCACCTCGCCGAACACCGCGAGCTTCGGCGTCAGCGGACGCTGTCGGAAGCTCGACACCACCGCGAGCGCGAGCGCGAGGTCCATCGCGCGTTCGTCCACCCGCGCGCCACCCGCGACCGACGCGAACACGTCGCGCTCGAGCACCCGCACGTCCGCCTTGCGATCGAGCACCGCGAGCAGGATCGCGAGCCGGTTCCCATCCACCCCGCTCACCACGCGCCGCGCGGCCCCGTAGAGCGCCGGCGCCACCAGCGCCTGCAGCTCCACCAGCAGCGGCCGCGTCCCCTCCGCCGTCGGCACCACGACCGAGCCCGGCGCGTCGATGGGTCGCTCGGCGAGAAAGAGCGCGCTCGGGTCGGGCACCTCGCGCAGGCCCTCCCGATCCATCTCGAAGACGCCGATCTCCTGCGCGGGCCCGAAACGGTTCTTCGTCGCGCGCACCACCCGAAACGCGTGGCTGCGATCCCCCTCGAACGCGAGCACGGTGTCGACCAAGTGCTCGAGCACCTTCGGCCCAGCGAGCGTTCCCTCCTTGGTCACGTGCCCGATCAAGAACGTCGCGATGCCGTGCCGCTTCGCGAGATCGACCACCCGCCCCGCCACCTCGCGGAGCTGGCTCACGCTGCCCGGCGAGCTGCCGAGGCTCGCCGCGCGCAACGTCTGGATCGAGTCGATCACCGCCACGTCCGGCACCTCGCTCACGATCGCGCCCTCCGCGTCTTCGAGCTCCGTCGTCGCGAGGATGCGCACGTCGTCCATGCCCTCCCCGCCGAGCCGCCGCGCGCGCAGCGCCACCTGCGACGCGCTCTCCTCGCCGGTGACGTAGAGCACCCGGTGCTTGCGGGCCGCGAGACCCGCGAGCGCCTGCATCAAGAGGGTCGACTTCCCGATGCCCGGATCGCCGCCGAGCAGGATCACGCCACCCCGCACCGGTCCTCCCCCGAGCGCACGATCCAGCTCTCCGAGCCCGGTGGGCAGCCGATGCGCGTCCTCCGTGCTCACGTCGCGCAGCGCGACCGCGCGGCTCGATCCCGTGCGCTCCTTCGCGCCCGTGCTCGTCGGCGCGCGCACCACCTCTTCTTCGAGCGTGCTCCACGCGTCGCAGGTGCTGCAGCGCCCCATCCACCGCGGGAACTTCGCCCCACACGCCGAGCACACCCAGCTCGTCTTCGTCTTGGCCACGGCGAGCCTTATCGCACGCCCCCACGACGCTTGCCCCCGCCGCGATGGCCCAACCCTGCCCACACCGCCCGTCGCCCAAAGGCCGAGCCCTGGAGGACGGGGAGCCGAGGTTCGCGGCGTGTGGTCGTCGACGTGAACGTAAGTGAACGTGGTCGTCGACGTGAACGTGGTCGAACGTGGTCGTCGACGTGGACGTGGTGGGCGACGGGAACGGTCGTCCCTCGCCGCCCCTCCACACCGCGACCGGCCGCTCCAAACGACTCGAGGGCGCCGCAGCGCCCTCGAATCAAACCAGGTTCTTCCGAACCCTTAGAACTGCACGCCGAGGATCAAACGCAGAATCTGAGCGTTCTTCAGATCCACCGGCTCCAGCGCGCCCGAGGGATCGCCGAGCCCTGCGAACGGGAAGAGCACGGCGTAGTGGAACTGCGCGTAGAAGCCGTCGAGCATCTCCGGGCCGTCCTCGCTGCGGTAGTAGAGCGAGAGGTCGAGCTCGAGGCCGAGGTTCGGGTCCGAGCCGTACGTCTGCACCTCTTGCGCGGCGCGGCTGTAGACCGCGTCCACGCCGACCCCGAAGAGCTGCCCGAAGGGGCTGCGGATGATGTCGTAGCTGACGCCTGGTCGCAGGTACCAAGCGCCCGCCACGCGACCCATCACGTTGCGCCAGAGGATCTGGTCCACGCGGTAGTTCGGGTGGAACTGGAAGTGGCTCACCGTGTCGGTGCCCGCACCGCTGCCCGTCTGAGCGAGGATGCCCTGCCGGTCGGAGAGGCCCTCGATGTCGGCGTCGCCGGTCGCGAAGCCGGTGTAGAGGCGGATGGAGAGCTTGTCGGAGAGGAGCCGGTACTCGCCCTCGAACGCGAAGCCGAACTGACGGATCTTCAGGTCCTGCTCGCGGTAGCTGTCGTTCTGGATGTTGGCGACGCGCCCACCCACGTAGGTCGCCTCGAACTCCAGGCGCAGACCGCGCATCTGGAAGCGAGCCCAGAGGTCGGGGATGAACGCGCGCGCGTCGCGGCGCACGAAGTTGTAGTCCGCCGAGACCGGGAACGCGTTCGTCACGCCGGCCGAGCTGAGGAACTGGTGGCGGTAGACGAAGTAGAGACCACCGTCGAGCACCCAGCTCCCACGCTGCAGGCGATCGCGCGCCTCTTCCGGATCCGTGCGGCGCGCGAGCGCGAACACGAACTGGCGGATGTCGTCCTGCGGCGAGGCGTCGTACGCGAAGCCACGCACGTCGTAGGGAGAGAACTGGCGGAGGATGCCCTTGGACGCGAAATCGTAGGCCGCGATCACGTAGATGCCCGCGATCTTCGTGAGGCCCATGATGCGGTCGGCGTCGGTCGAGAAGTCGCCGTCGATGCCGTTTCCGTCGTGCGCGAGCAGACCGAGACCCCAATGCGAGGGCATGCGACCGAAGCGGAGCTGCCCGAGCCCGCGGTTGGTCACCTCGGCCCACGCGTGACGCACGTAGATGCTGTCACGCAGCGAGTTGCGGTAGTCCTGCGGCGGGTTCTGACCGGTGGTGAACGAGTCGAGCGGCACGCCGGGCACGCGGTCGGTACGCACGAAGCCCGTGCCCTCCTCGTAGCGGTAGGCGTAGCCGTCCGGCGTCGAGCCGAGGACCATGTTGTCGAAGACGTCGAGGGTCATCCGCACCCGCACGTCCTCGCTGAGCGAGAGGGTCGGCTGCAGACGAAGGCGCGTGTTGGCGAAGCGAAGTCGGTCGCCCCGGCAGGCCCTCGACTCGTCGCTCGAGGTCGTCGCTGGACCACGGCATCCACCGGCGGGGATCACGTCGCGCGCGGCCGGTCGAAAGAGATTGAACGGGGCGTCGTCGCGACCGAGGTACAGGCTGTCCCAGAGCTCACCGCGAACTCGGAAGTACCCATTGAGCGTGAAGGTCGTGGTGGGTGTGTTCCAGTCGACCTGGGTCGGGTCACCCGACGGCGGCGGGGGCTCGGCCTGCTGCAAGAGCGCCGAGTCTTCGTTCGCGTCGGTGGCCTCCGCCTCCTCCCACTCGTCGTCGCCGCCGACCGCGGGCATCTCGAGGCTCGGGGGACGCAGCGAGGGCTCCTCGCCGTCGACCTCGCCTTCCTCGTCCTCGCCGTCCTCGACGGCCTCCTCGGCGTCGGCCGCGTCGGCGTCCACGTCCTCTTCGGTCGCGTCGCTCTGTGCAGCGACGGGAGCCGCAGCAAGCGCGAGCAGGAGCAAGGTTCGGAGAAAGAGCCTCATCGTGTCCTCGGGGCGGCGCGGGCGTACCACGCTCGCTTTCGCAGGGTCAACGCAACCTCGTGCGCGTATTCGGGGGGTCTCGACGCTCAGAACTGGACGCCCATGACCAGGCGCGCGGCCTGCGCAATTCGAAGGTCGAAGCCGGCGGGGCGGTCGGTGCTGCCCGCGTACTGGACGAAGCCGAGCCCCTCGAGCGGAAAGAGCACGCCGTACTGGATGAGCACGTGCACGCCGTCGAGCATCCCGGGCCCGTCGTCGCTCCGGTAGTGCAACCCGGCGTTCAGCTCGAGCCCGAGGTTCGGGTCGCTGCCGTAGGTCTGCACCTCTTGCGCGGCGCGGCTGTAGATGACGTCGAAGCTCGCACCGAAGCGCTGGCCGTTCGTGGTGCGCACGACGTCGTACGTGACGCCGGGCTTCAGGTACCAGGCCCCGCCGACCCGCCCCAGCAAGTTGCGCCAGAGGATGAGATCGACGCGGTATGCGGGGTGGAACGAGAAGTGGCTCAGCGTGCGGTCCTGCGAGAGCTGCGTGAGCGTGTCCTCGCGATCCGAGAGGCCGTTCACGTCGGGATCACCCGTCGCGTAGCCGGTGTGCAGGCGGATCGCGAGCTGCTCGTCGAGGAGGCGGTACTCGCCCTCGAACGCGACGCCGAACTGCCGGATCTTGAACGCGGAGCCGCCGGGGAAGACGTCGTTTTGGATGTTGCGTACGGTGCCGGCGACCCCGACCGCCTCGAGCTCGAGGCGGAGCGCCTTCCACTCGAAGCGCGCCCACACGTCGGGCACGAAGGTGCGGAAGCCCCGGCGCACGAAGAAGAACTCACTTCCGTCGTTCGAGGGGAACGCGCTCGCCGTGCCGGCCGCCGACAGAAACTGCGTGCGGTACGTGAAGTCGATGCCGCCTTGCAGCACCCAGGTCCCACGCGCGAGCCGCTCGCGGCGCTCGTCCTCGCTGGTGAGTCGCAGCGCTTGGAAGTGGAACTGACGCAGATCGTCTTGCGGGGTCGCGTCCCAGAAGGTCAGCCCACCGCCCGCCGTGTCCTGCGCGCGAAGCACGCCTTGCATCGCGAAGTCGAACGACGCGGAGAGCCGGAACCCGAACTGTTCCGTGCTGGCCTCGACGCGATCGACGTCCGACGAGAAGTCCTGGTCGATGCCGTCGCCGCCGTTCCACACGAGCCCGAGCCCGTAGTGCGCGGGCATGCGACCGAAGCGCAGGGTTCCGAGGGTGCGGTTCGTGACCTCGGCCCAGACGTGGCGGACGTAGAGGCTGTCGCGCCACGAGTTCCGGTAGTCCTGCGGCGGGTTCTGAGTGGACGTCGCGAAGTCCACCGGCACACCGGGCACCCGGTCGTGCCGTTCGAAGCCACGATCCGTGTAGCGGTAGGCGTAACCGTCCGGAGTTGAGCCGAGCACCATGTTGTCGAGGAGGTCGATCGTGCTGATCACGCGCACGTCGTCCGAGAGCGAGAGCGTCGGACGGAGTCGCAGACGCATGTTCGCGAATCGATTTCGGTCGCCGCGACAACGGACCCAGCCGTCGGCATCGATCGACGACGAGCCGCCGCAGCTCCCGGGTACCCGCGCTCCTTCGGAGGCGACGTTCAACGCGTCGAAGGGATCGTCGCGACGCCCGAGCGAGAACGCGTCCCAGAGCTCGCCGCGCGTACGCAGGTAGCCTTCGAGCCGCACCACCGGCGGGCTCGCGGTGCGCGGTCCTCGCACCGTCGCTGCTTGAAGCGCCTCGGGAGTCGCGCGCGTCGCCGGTGCCTCCGGCTCCTCCAACGCAGCGTCGATGTCCTCGTCGCCTTCGTCCTCTTCGTCCAAGAGCGAGACGTCGGGCATGCCCACGCTCGGCGCGCGCAGCGATGGCTCGTCTGCCTCTTCCTCGTCCCAGCCGTCCTCCGCGTCCGCGTCGGCGTCGACGTCTTCCTCGTCGACGCTCTCGTCGCCTTGCGCCGAAGCGACGCGGGGAGCGAGCGCCGCCAGGGCGATCACGAGCCAGATCGGGAGCCACCGAGTCACGAGTGGGCAGCCTGCTAGCACGGCTGGAACCCAGGTCCAACGATTGCCGTTTCCGACGCCGGGCCCGCGACCCGGACGCGAGCCACGAGCTGTCGAGGTCGAGGGAGCCACCGAACCTCCTGGCAGGCCTCACGACGTCGACGGAAGGAAGCGCGACCCGCCGCGACACGCGCACGACTCGCACGCCCGAATCCCTGGCCGCTGTGCGTCGCGCGTGACAGCCTGCCCGCGATGGATCACGCGTCGCTGACCTTCCTCCCGCTCGGAGGCCTCGGCGAGGTCGGAATGAACTGCTTCTGCCTCGAGACCGAGGGCGATCTCCTCGTCGTCGACTGCGGCGTGAGCTTCCCCGGACGCGTGCACGGCGTCGACCTCGTCCACCCGAAGCTCGATCACGTCTTCGAGCACCAAGATCGCCTGCGCGCGATCATCCTCACCCACGGGCACGAAGATCACGTGGGCGCCGTGCCCTACCTCCTCCGCGGGCTGCGGCGCACGGTGCCGATCTACGGCACCCGCTACGCCCTCGCGATGGTGCAGCGTCGGCTCGACGAGCACGCCGACGTCGGCCCGGTGACCTTCCACGCGCTCACCCCGGGTCGCCGCCAGCGCATCGGCGCGTTCGAGCTCGAGCCCGTGCGCGTGAACCACTCGATCCCCGACGCGGTCGCGATCGTCTACCGAACCGCCGCCGGCACCGTCGTCCACACGGGCGACTTCAAGATCGAAGAGCGGCCGCTGGACGGCGAAGCCTTCGGCGCCGACGCCTTGCGCGCGGCGGGCGACGAAGGCGTCGACCTGCTGCTCTCGGACTCCACGAACATCGACGTCGAAGGTACGAGCGGCGAAGAAGCCGACGTCGCGGTGCGCCTCGAAGAGCTCGCGCGCCAGGCCGAAGGGCGCTTCGTGGTCGCGCTCTTCGCGTCGAACGTCTACCGCATGAAGGCGGTCGCCGCCGCAGCGCGCGCGACGGGTCGCAAGATCTGCCTGCTGGGTCGCTCGCTGCAGACCCACTCCGAGGTCGCGCGCGAGCTCGGCCTCGTCCCCGAGCTGGCCGGTCTGCTCGTCTCGAACGACGAGATCCGACAGGTCCCGCGCGATCGCCTCTGCGTGCTCGCCACCGGCTCCCAAGGCGAGCCCCCCGCCGCCCTCAGCCGGCTCGCGGCCGGCGTGCACCCCTCCCTCGCGCTCGATCCCGGCGACACCGTGGTGCTCTCGTCGCGCATCATCCCCGGCAACGAAAAGATCGTCTTCGACATGCTCGATCGCCTCGAGCGCCTCGGCTGCCACGTGATCCACCGTCGGACGGACGAGCGTGTGCACGTCAGCGGGCACGCCGCGCGCGAGGAGCAACGTCAGTTCCTACGCCTCTGTCGCCCGCGCACCTTCGTGCCGGTCCACGGCACCTTCCATCACCTTCGCCGCCACGCGGAGCTCGCGCGCGAAGAAGGCGTCGCGCAGGCGATCGTGGTGGAGAACGGCGCGCGCGTGGTGCTCCAAGACGCGCACCTCGAGGTCGCAGGCACGATCGAGACGGGGATCGTGCACGTCGATCGTGGCCAGGTCGTCGACCCGGGTCAGCTCCGCGACCGCGAGCTCCTCGGCGAGCTCGGCCATGCGGTGGTGAGCTTCACGGTCGACGCGCGCGCGCGTTACGCAGGCACGCTCGACGTCATCCAGCGTGGGTTCCTCCGCCCCGACGAAGAAGACGCGATCCTCGACGAAGCGGTCCGCTTCCTCGACGACGACCTGCGCCGCGCGCGCGAGGACGATCTCGACGCGATGGAAGATCGTGCGCGCCGCGGCCTCAAACGTTTCTTCGCCAAGCGCCTCGGTGGCCGCAAACCGCTCGTCACCGCGGTGGCGCTCGAGGTCACGCGCGGATGAGCCGCACCGCGCGCGAGACCGCATCCCATCGCGACACCGATCGTCGCGCGCATCCAACGCAGTCTGCGCCGAGTCGGCAAGACTCCGCTTCGAGTCGAGCTCGCGCGCTCGCGCTCGCACTCCTCGTCGGCTGCGGACCCTCCGCGGCGACACCGGCATCGGAGACGACGTCGTCGCGCACGACCTCGTCGACCTCCGCGAGCACGTCGCGCGCGGATGGCACGGTGCACGCCGGCCGTCGTCCGCTCGACGCCCGCGAGCGCGCCGCGCTGGACGGGTTGATCGCCGCCACCGAGCAAGCGCGCGACCTCACCTTCGTCGCCCCGGTGCGCGCGTTCGTGGAGAGCCCCGAGGCGATCGAGGCCCACGCGAGCACCCTGCTCGACGACGAAGAGCTCGAGAAGACGAGCCTGCTCTACGGCGGGCTGGGGCTGCTGCCGCCCGAGCTCGATCTGCGCGCGCACTTCCTCGCGCTGCTCGGCGAGCAAGTCCTCGGCTACTACGACTCCGAACGTGTCTTCCTCGTGCTCCGCGACGAGGTCGCCCACGTGCTCGCGACCCGCCCCGGCAGCCCGAGCGCCCTCGACGCGCGCCTCGTGGTCGTGCACGAGCTCACCCACGCCCTCCAAGCCCAGCGCCTCCGGCTCGCGGAGCTCCAGCAAGAAGAGCGCGACTCCGATCCCGAGGTCGCGCTGCACGCGCTCGTCGAGGGCGACGCGATGCTCGCGATGCTCGTCGATCTCTCGACCAAGCTGGGCGTCCCCGTCGCGCGCTTGGTGACCGACGACGCGATCGACGAGCTGGCCGCCAACGCCGCGAGCGGAGGCGGCGACGCCCTCGAAGCCGCGCCGCCGATCGTGCGGGTCAGCCTCGTCGCGCCCTACGTGGCCGGCCTGCGCTTCGTCCGAACGCTCCACGCCCGCGGCGGCTGGCGAGCCGTCGACGCCGCGTTCGCGCGGCTCCCCGCCAGCACCGCCCAGGTTCTCCACCCCGAGCTCTACCTTCGAGGCGAGGCGCCGGAGCCCATCGAGCTCCCAACCGTCGCTGCCTTCGAGACCACCGGCTACACGATCGTCGACGAGGACACCCTCGGCGAGCTCGACCTCTCCGTCTTCCTCGCGCGTGGCACCGCACGCGACACCCACCCCGCGGCGGCGGAAGGCTGGACCGGCGATCGCGTGCGCCTCTACCGTCGCGGGGACACGGCGGCGATCGTCTGGCTCGTGCGCTTCCGCGACGCGCGCGAAGCGACCGAGGCGGAAGCCGAGCTCCGCCGCATCGCCGCCCCGAACGAACGCTTTCACCGTCGGGATCGAGCGCTCCTCGTGCTCCGTCACGTACCCGAGGACGCCGCGCACGAGCTCGAAGCGTGGTTCGACGCGAGCGTGAGCACACCGAGTCCGCCCGCCACGCGCACGACGCGTTGACGGGGGCGACGCCCGGGACTAGTTACGCGAGTCCTGCCGCGTTCCGTCGGCGGTGAGAGAGGCACCAGGTTCCGTCGTGCATTCCGAGGTCAGCGAGATCAGCCCCGTCCAGGTCGAAGTGAAGGTCCAGGTTCCGTGGGAGCGGATCCGCAAAGACCTCGACCTCACCTTCTCGCGTGTCGCGAAGACCGCGAAGATCAAGGGCTTCCGCCCCGGTAAAGTGCCGCGCGACGTCGTGCGCAAGGTCTACGGCGCGCAGGTCCGCGCGGAGGTCGCGAGCGGCCTCATCGAAGCCGGCCTGATGCACGCGGTCGAGACGCACGATCTCCACATCGTCGCGCAGCCCGAGGTCTCGCCTCCGCCGCTCTTCGACGAGGTCGACTACGAGTTCACCGCGAAGCTCGAAGTGCGCCCGAAGGTCGAGAGCGTCGACACCTCCAAGCTCGTCGTGAAGGTGCGCCCCTCGACGGTGGAAGAGGGCGCGATCGACGCCGAGATCGAGCGGATGCGCAAGCAGCACGCCGACCTGCGCGAGCCCGATCCGATGCGCCCCGCGCAGGACGGCGACCGCCTGACGATCGCCTACACCGTCGCGGTCGAAGGCGAAGAGAAGCCGGAGCTCGAAGCCTCCTCGCGCGAGGTCGACCTCGGCGACGACGAGCTCCTCGAGGGCTTCGCGACCGGCCTCCGCGGCCTCTCGGTCGGCGAAGAGAAGGACATCGAGATCACCTTCCCGGAAGACCACCCGAACCCGGACCTCAAGGGCAAGGCCGCCGTCTTCCACGTGAAGCTCGAGTCGCTCCGCGAGCTGCTCCTCCCCGAGCTCGACGACGAGTTCGCGCAGGACGTCGGCTCCTTCGAGACCTTCGAGGCGCTCCGCGCGGACCTCCGCAAGAAGCTCGAGGATCTCGCGACGCGCCGCCGCGACGCCGAGATGAAGGACAAGCTCATCGACGCGCTCATCGAGACGAACGACATCCCGGTGCCGCCCTCCCTCGTGAAGGAAGAGAAGCGCGGGATGCTGTATCAGATGATGCAGTTCGCGCAGATGATGGGCCGGCAGATCTCGCCGTCGGACTTCGACGACCTCGACGGCAAGGCGACGCGCCGCGTGAAGGCCGGCATCCTGCTCGGCGCGCTCGCGCGCCTCGAGAAGCTCGAGGTCGACGATGCGGCGATCGACGCGAAGCTCGCGGAGATGGCGGAGTCGACGGGCAAGAACCTCGCGAAGCTCCGTGTGGAATATCAGGGCGAGCGCCGCGACCAGCTCCAGAGTCAGGTCCTCGAAGAGAAACTCTTCGCGGTCTTGCGCGACCGAGCGACGATCGAAGAGAGCACCGAAGCAGCGGAGGCGACGGAATGAGCGAACGGTCGATGTGGGTTCCGTTGGTGGTCGAACAGACCCACCGCGGCGAGCGCGCGTGGGACGTCTACAGCCGGCTCCTGAAGGACCGGATCATCTTCCTCGGCACTCCCATCGACGACGACGTCGCCAACGCGATCATCGCGCAGATGCTCTTCTTGGAGAGCGAGGATCCCGACAAAGAGATCACGCTCTACGTGAATTGTCCGGGCGGCGTGATCACCGCGGGCCTCGCGATCTACGACACGATGCAGTACGTGCGCTGCCCGGTGGCGACGGTCTGCATCGGCCAAGCCGCGAGCATGGGCGCGTGGCTCCTCGCCGCCGGCACCAAGGGCTATCGGCGTGCGCTCCCGAACAGCCGCGTGATGATCCACCAGCCGCTCGGCGGCTTCTCCGGTCAGGCGACCGACATCGAGATCCACGCGCGCGAGGTGCTCAAGCTCCGCCAGTGGACGACCGACATCCTGGCGTTCCACACCGGGCAGAAGCCGGAGCGGATCCGCGAGGACACCGACCGCGACCGCTTCCTCACCGCGTCCGAGGCCAAGGAGTACGGCATCGTCGACGAGGTGGTCAGCCCGCGAAAGCAGCGCTGAGCGCCGTTCCCCGTCTTGGGGTGCTCGCGGTTTGCGACCACCCACAACCCCCTGAAATTGCGAATCTTGCCGGGCATTTTGCGCGGCGCTAGACTCCCAGAGCCGCCTCTTCTCCGCCCGCCTCGCGCGGACCGACTCGAGCGGACGTGGGCTGAACCCGGCCGAGCTTCGGCCGGACGGCTCGAACCGAAGACCTCGAACCGAAGGACTCCGCGTGGATCGACGGCGCGACGACGGACACGGAAACCTGCAATGTTCCTTCTGCGGCAAATCGCAGAAGGAAGTGAAGAAGCTGATCGCAGGCCCGACGGTCTACATCTGCGACGAGTGCATCGCGCTCTGCAACGACATCATCGCCGAAGAGGTCGATCGCGACGACAGCCTCTCGACTGGCACGCCGCTCCCGAAGCCGGCCGAGATCAAGGCGATCCTCGACGAGTACGTGATCGGCCAGGACCGCGCGAAGAAGGTCCTCTCGGTCGCGGTGCACAACCACTACAAGCGCATCGACTCGAAGGTCGGTGACGACGTCGAGCTGCAGAAGTCGAACATCTTGCTCCTCGGGCCCACCGGCTCGGGCAAGACGCTCCTCGCGCAGACGCTGGCGCGCATCCTCAACGTGCCGTTCGCGATCGCGGACGCGACCACGCTGACCGAAGCGGGCTACGTGGGCGAGGACGTCGAGAACATCATCGTCCAGCTCCTCCAGAACGCCGACCACGACGTCGAGCGTGCGCAGCGCGGCATCGTCTACATCGACGAGATCGACAAGATCGCGCGCAAGGGAGACAACCCGTCGATCACCCGCGACGTCAGCGGCGAAGGTGTCCAGCAGGCGCTCCTCAAGATCATCGAGGGCACGGTCGCGAACGTCCCGCCCAAGGGTGGCCGCAAACACCCGCAGCAGGACTTCCTGCAGATCGACACCTCGAACATCCTCTTCATCTGCGGCGGCGCCTTCGTCGGCCTCGACCAGGTGATCGAGCGCCGCATCGGCCAGAAGACGCTCGGCTTCGGCGCCGACATCATGTCCCGCAAGGACAAGCGCGTCGGCGAGCTGCTCGAGCAGGTGCAGCCCGAGGATCTCCTCAAGCAGGGCCTCATCCCCGAGTTCATCGGTCGTCTGCCGGTGATCGCGACGCTCCACGAGCTGAACGAAGAGGCGCTGATCGACATCCTCACGAAGCCGAAGAACGCGCTCGTGAAGCAGTATCAGCGGCTCTTCGAGCTCGACGGCGTGAAGCTCACGTTCTCCAAGGGGGCGCTCGGCTCGGTCGCGCGCGAAGCGCTCAAGCGCAACGCGGGCGCGCGCGGTCTGCGCGCGATCATGGAGCACGCGATGCTCGACATCATGTACGAGGTGCCGTCGCAGAACGGCATCAAGGAAGTCGTGGTCGGCGAAGAAGCGATCACCAAGGGCGAGAAGCCGCTCATCGTCTACGAGAAGGAAGCCGAGCTGGCCTGAGCCCGGACGTCTCGTTTCCCATTCGATCACGCCCGCCTTCTCTCGGGATCGCCCATCGGGTGGCGCCGTCGGCGGCTGACCCGCCCATCTGGTGGATCCGTCGGCGGCTGACCCGCCCATCTGGTGGATCCGTCGGCGGCTGACCCCGCACCCCGAAGCCCGGGCCCCAGGAGACTCCATGTTCTTCCACAAGAACGAAGACGGCGAGAAGAGCGACGACGGCAGCAAGCGCGGCAAGGTGGTTCCGCTCCTCCCGCTGCGCGACATCATCGTCTTCCCGCACATGGTCGTTCCGCTCTTCGTCGGGCGCGAGAAGTCGATCAACGCGCTCGAAGAGGCGATGAGCCACGAGAAGGAGATCCTCCTCGCGGCCCAGAAGAAGGCCAAGACCAACGACCCGACCCCGGAGGACATCTTCGCGGTCGGCACCGTCGGCACCATCATCCAGCTCCTCCGCCTCCCGGACGGCACGGTGAAGGTGCTCGTCGAAGGCAAGCGCCGCGCGCGCATCCAGCGCTTCATCCCGAACGAGGAGTTCTTCCTCTGCGAGGTGGAGCCGGTCGAAGAGACCAAGACCTCCACCGTCGAGGTCGCGGCGCTCATGCGCAGCGTGCAGGAGACCTTCGAGAGCTACGTGAAGCTCAACAAGCGCATCCCGCCCGAGATGCTGATGACCGTGCAGTCGATCGACGACCCGTCGCGCCTCGCGGACACCGTCGTCGTGCACCTCACGAGCATCAAGCTCGGCGACCGTCAGGAGATCCTGGAGACCACCGATCCTGCCAAGCGACTCGAGCGACTCTTCGAGCTGATGAACAACGAGATCGAGATCCTTCAAGTCGAGAAGAAGATCCGATCGCGCGTCAAGAAGCAGATGGAGAAGTCGCAGAAGGAGTACTACCTCAACGAGCAGATGCAGGCGATCCAGAAGGAGCTCGGCGAACGCGACGAGTTCAAGAGCGAGCTCCAAGAGATCGAAGAGAAGCTGAAGACGAAGAAGCTCTCGGAAGAGGCTTTGACGCGCGTCAAGAAGGAGCTGAAGAAGCTCAAGATGATGCAGCCGATGAGCGCCGAGGCGACGGTCGTTCGGAACTACATCGACTGGATCCTCTCGCTGCCCTGGCAGGACAAGAGCGAGGAGAACTACGACCTCCGCCACGCGGAGGACATCCTCGACGAGGACCACTACGGGCTGAAGAAGGTCAAGGAGCGCATCCTCGAGTACCTGGCGGTCCAGGCGCTCGTGAAGAAGCTCAAGGGTCCCGTCCTCTGCCTGGTGGGCCCGCCCGGCGTCGGCAAGACCTCGCTCGCGCGCAGCATCGCGCGCTCCACCGGCCGCAACTTCGTTCGCCTCTCGCTCGGTGGCGTCCGTGACGAAGCCGAGATCCGAGGCCACCGCCGCACGTACATCGGCGCCCTCCCCGGCCGACTCATCCAGTCGTTGCGAAAGGCGGGCACGAACAATCCCGTCTTCTTGCTCGACGAGATCGACAAGATGTCGAGCGACTTCCGCGGAGATCCCGCGGCCGCTCTGCTCGAGGTCCTCGATCCGGAGCAGAACGCGTCCTTCAACGATCACTACCTCGATCTCGACTACGACCTCTCCGACGTGATGTTCATCACGACCGCGAACTCGCTCGGCGGCATCCCGCTCCCGCTCCGCGACCGCATGGAGATCATCGAGCTCTCCGGCTACACCGAGTTCGAGAAGCTGAACATCGCGGTGAAGTACCTCGTGCCCCGGCAGAAGAAGGAAGCCGGGCTCGAGGACGTGGACTTCGAGGTCACGGAGAACGCGATCCGGACCCTCATCCACCACTACACGCGCGAGAGCGGCGTCCGAAACCTCGAGCGCGAGATCGGGAGCGTGTGCCGCAAGGTCGCGCGCCGCGTGCTCGAAGAGGGCAAGGACAAGCAGTACCGCATCGCGGCCAAGAACATCCCCGAGCTGCTCGGTGTCCCGCGCTATCGCCCGAGCAAGGCGAGCGACAAGGACATGGTGGGGCTCACGAACGGGCTCGCCTACACGAGCGTCGGCGGCACCATCCTCGAGTGCGAGGTCGCCGTCGTGCCCGGCAAGGGCAAGCTCGTGATCACCGGCTTGCTCGAGAAGGGCATGCAGGAGTCCGCGCAGGCCGCGATGAGCTACATCCGCTCGCGGCACCGCGCGCTCGGGCTCGAAGAGGAGTTCCACGAGAAGTACGACGTCCACGTGCACTTCCCGGAGTTCGTGCCGAAGGACGGCCCGAGCGCGGGCATCACGATGGCGACCAGCATCGCGAGCGCGCTGCTCAAGATCCCTGTGCGCCGCAACGTCGCGATGACCGGCGAGATCACGCTGCGTGGACGCGTGATGCCGATCGGTGGGCTCAAGGAGAAGATGCTCGCCGCCCACCGCGCGGGCATCGACACCATCCTCGTGCCGCGCGAGAACCGAAAGGATCTGCGCGAGATCCCGCGCCGCGTGCTCAACGCGATGCGCGTGGTGCTGGTCGAGCACATGGACCAGGTGCTCTGCGAGGCGCTGCTGCTCTCGGATCCCGAGGCGCTCTTCGGGGCGGGCCGCGAGCGGCCGCTCGAGTACCGCGAAGGGAAGCTGCTCGCGCCCGAGGCGGCCGACGTGCCGCAGCCGACGGTGGACGCGCCCGGGCCGCAACAGTAGCGCCCTCAGCAGTAGCGTTCGCCGTCCTCCACTCGACGAACGCCGCGCGGCTGCGCGGCGTTCGTGTTTGCGTGCGTCGACCCGCGGCTCCTCGCTTCGCGCACCGCCTCGCGTGGGGACCGCGTCCCGCGTGGTCGCGCTCGTCCGCGACCGAAAGACGCTCGTGCTCTCCGCGGCGTTCGCGACCGCGCTGGTGGCTCAGCGACCGTCGCGTTTTCCGTCGAGCACGTCGAAGGCGTCCATCTGCGCCTGGAACTCGTCGAGGGTGATCACGCCCTTGTCGACGAGGAGCTGGAGCATCGCGCGGGCGTAGAGCCCGAGCGAGAAGAGTCGATGCTCGAGCTGGGCGATCTTCGCGCTCTGCTCCAGGTCCACGCCGGAGGCTCCGGTCGCGACCTGCTCCGCCGCAGCGCGCGCTTTCGCGGCCATGTCGAGTGCCTTCATGTCGGGCGAGATGAACGCGTACCAGAAGGAGTCTTCGTCGTATTCGCCGGGTCGCTTGAACATGTGCCGAGTCTACGGACCACGTCCGCGGATGCACGACCGAGCGTCACGACGTGAAATCTCGAAGGCCGGCTACCGATCGTAGGTCCGCAGGATCACCCGACCCGCCGGGCGGCTCCAAAACGGCAGGTCGCTGGGCTATACCGCCGACATGCGTCTCCTGCTCTCGTGCTGTCTGCTCGCCGCGTGGGCGAGCGTCGCGCACGCGCAGGAGCCGCCGCCGATCGACGGCAACGACTTCGCGATCGACGCCGTCGCCACGCCGGTGCTCGCGTCGAGCCGCATCACGGGCCTCGCGGGCGCGTACACCGCGCTGGCGGACGGCATCGACGGCGTGCCGTGGAACCCCGCCGGCTACGCGTCGCGCTCGCTCTGGGAGCTCGACCGCGTCGAGTACGACCTCACCGCGTCGCTCTTGCTCGGCGGCAGCTTCGGCGAGAACGATTACTTCCTCAACGGACGCGGCTCCGGCTTCGGCATCGAGGATTTCGCGTTCGTCGATCTCGGCGCGCGGCTTCAGTTCGGTCCGATCGGCGCTGGCGCGCTCTTTCAGATCCAAAGCTACACCGTGCCGGAGCGCGACGACGGCACGCCCGCAGCGTCGGTGAGCCTGATCTCGATCCACGGCGGGGCCGGGTACGGGCTCTACGACGGGCAGCTCGTGATCGGCGGTGGCGCGCGTGGGATCTTGTTCGACACCCGCATCCTCGGGGCCGAAGAAGCCTTCGCGCTCAGCGGCGTGGGCCTCGAGGTCGGCTCGGTCTTCCGCCACGAGCGCCTGCCCTTCCGCGTCGGCGCCGCGTTCCGAACACCGGTTCGCTCGACGGTGGTGGAGGACTTGGAGATGGGCGAGACCCCGACGCAGGTGGCGGGGCTCTGGCGTCCGGAGCGCGTGGAGCTGCCGTGGGAGGTGCAGGCGGGCTTCGCGATCCAGCTCGGGCCGCGACCGCTCAACCGCCGGTACCGCCCGAAGAAGGACGTCTCACGCGGGCTGCGCGCGGAGCTCGAGGCGGAGCGATGCGCGCGCGAGCTTGAGCAGGTGAAGCGTGAGCTCGCCGCCGACGACATCGCGGGGTCACCCGAGCTGTCGTGCCCGAGGCTCCGCCGTCGAGCGCGGGATCCACGATGGCGAGAGGAGCAACGCGCGTGGTACGCGGCCGCGCGTGAACGCTTGGAGGCCGAGCTCGAGACGGCGGAGGCCGCGATCGACGAGCTCTGGGACGAGCTCTACGAGGCGCTGCCGCGTCGGCATCTGCTGATCAGCGTCGACCTGATGCTCCACGGTCCGGTGTCGAACGCGATCGGGATCGACGCGTTCTTGGATCAGACGCGACGCCGGCGCGGCGACAAATGGTCGACCACGTTCCGGCTCGGGCTCGAAGGCGAGCCGTGGGCGCATCGGTTGAAGTTGCGCGTGGGCACCTACGTGGAGCAGGCGCGCTACGAGGGGGTGTCGGCGCGCGTCCACGGGACGGCGGGCTTCGACCTGCGGCTGTTCGAGCTCTTCGGGCAGAGCTGGCGCGCGACCTTCGTAGTCGATGGCGCCCGCGACTACGTGAGCTGGGGTGTGAGCGTCGGCGTGTGGCATTGATCGAGTGCTGGCACCGACCGCCGCCGACGCTCTTCGCGAGCCTTCGTGCGCGAGCGTCGCTATGCTCGCGCGCGATGCGCGACGCGGACGGAGTCGACGGCGATGCCGGTCTTCCTGCTCGGTGACGACATCGCGTTCCCGCCCGCGGAGCTCGCGAACCGCGACGGCGTCGTCGCCGTCGGAGGCGACTTTCGTCCCGAGCGGCTGCTGCTCGCCTACCGCAGCGGCATCTTCCCGTGGCCGGTCGAGGGCATGCCACTGCTGTGGTTTTCGCCCGATCCGCGCTTCGTGCTGGATCTGCGCGAGGTCCACCTGCACCGCTCGTTGCGCAAGACGCTGCGGCGCTCGCCCTATCGCGTCACCGCCGACACCGCGTTCGACGACGTGCTCGCGGGTTGTGCGGACACCCCGCGCCCCGGCCAGACCGGCACCTGGATCACCGACGAGCTCTTCGAGGGCTACTCGCGCCTTCATCGCCTCGGCTACGCGCACAGCGTGGAGGCGTGGCGCGGCGACGAGCTCGTCGGCGGGCTCTACGGCGTGGCGCTCGGACGCGCGTTCTTCGGCGAGAGCATGTTCGCCCACGCGACGGATGCGTCGAAGGTCGCGTTCGCGACGCTCTGCGCGAATCTGCGCGCGTGGGGCTTCCACTTCGTCGACTGCCAGGTGCACACCGAGCACCTCGAGCGCTTCGGCGCGAAGGAGATCCCGCGACGTGCGTTCTTGCGACGCCTGCTCGAGGCCCTCGAAGCGCCGACGCGCTCGGGCAAATGGGAGCTCACGCTCGACCCCGAGGCGGCCTCACGCGCGTGGGCGGCTCGAGACGACGAGCCTCGGTGATGCTCGTCGCGTGAGGCGCGTCGCGCACGTCGAGCGGCGCGGTGTCGGGTCGAGAAGACGTCGTGAGGCTCTTCGAAGCCGTGACGTCGTCGTGCGCTGCTCGACGTCGTGCGCTGTCGTGCGAGAACCCGACGTGGTTTGACCGATCGGTCAGGATACGCCGAGTTCTCGACGTCGTGCGCGGTCGTGCGAGCGCTGTCGCGAGAGGAACCCGGCGCGGTTGACCGAGCGATCAGGAGACGCTCAAGCGCGCGGCGCGTGCACGCCCGGCTGGGTCGACTCGCCCTCCAGCGGCTCGAGCTCGTAGCTCTCGCTCTCCCGCAGACGCGACCGGATCTCGTCCGCACGCGAGCGGAGCTGCATCGCCTCGTGGATCGCGACGGGATCGCTCTTCGTCTCGTGCGCCTGCTCGAGGAAGAGCGCGAAGGCTTCGAGGCTGCGGGCGAGCTCGATCTGGTTGCCGAGGTCCTCGAAGAGCGCGATCGACTTCCGGAACGCTTCGCGCGCGCGGACGTAGTCGTCACCGCCCCAGCCGGCCGCGGCGGTGATCTCGCCGAGCGTGCGGAACGCGACGCCCAAGAAGGGTTTGCCGCGTGCCTGCTCGAAGAGGACGATCGAGCGCGCGATGGAGTCGCGCGCGGTGGTGAAGTCGTTCGCGAGCAGGTGCGCCTTCGCCAGCCCACGCAGGATCTCGCCTTCGAGGATGCGGTCGCCGAGGGTGCTCGAGATGTCCTCGGCTTCGGTGAGCGTCGCGATCGCTTCGTCGGGATGGCCGAGGCGGTACTGCGTCTCTCCGAGGTTCGTGAGGATCACGGCTTGGCGCATGCGATCGCCGACCTGCCGCGCGACCTCGAGCGCCTCGCGGAAGAGCGCGACCGCGCGCGCGTGATCGCCGTCGTCTTGGTGGATGGTGCCGAGGTTGTTCAGCGTCTGCGCGATGCCCGGGCGGTCGCCGATGTCTTGGCGCAGGTGCAGCGCCTCCTCGAACGCGCGGCGCGCCTCTTCGAAACGACCGGAGTCCTGGTAGACGAGGCCGAGGTTGTTGAGGCTGAGCGCGATCGAACGCGCGAGCTCCGCGGAGGCGGCGCCCGTCGCGGTGATCGCGAGCTCGCGGCGCAGCTCCAGCGCGCGCAGGAAGAAGCGCTCGGCCGGCTCGTAGCTGCCCTTGAGCCAATGCACCTTGCCGATGTCGTCGATCGACGAGGCGACGCCGCGCTGATCGTCGGCCGCGACGAAGAGCGCTTGGCCGGTGCCGAGGTGACGCATGGCCTCGTCGAGGTGACCGATGCTGCGGAAGAGCCGGCCGATTCGGTTGTGCGCGACGCCGCCCTTCGACTTCTGATCGAGCCGGAACGCGTGCTCCAGGAGCTCGCGGAAGGCCCGCAGCGCGTCGTCGTTGCGACCCGCGAGCTGGAGCACGTCGCCGTAGCCGTGCAGCGCCTCGAGGCGGCGGCGGAGCTGCCCTTCGCCGAGCAGCTCGAGGCCACGCTCGTAGCCTTCGGCCGCCTTCACGTTCGCGTAGCGCGCGCGCGATCGGTCGGCGGCGTCGAGGTAGAGCAGGCCCGCGCGCTGATCGAGGCCGCCCTCTTCGTAGTGGTGCGCGAGGAGCTCGAGCTGCTCTTCGCCGCGCATCGGCAGCTTGAGATCGAGCCACTCCGCGACCACGCGGTGGTAGCGCCGCATCTGCGTCTTGTTGGTCAGACGGTGCAGCATCTCGCGCTCGAGGTTGTGCTTGAACGCGAACTCCTGCTCGCCGGGGATCGCGCTGTCCGGCATCGGCAGCACGTAGTCGCGCTCGGCCAAGCTCGCGAGCATCTCCTCGCAGTGCGCGACCACCGTCTCGTGACCGCCCCAGATCTCCGGGGCCTTCGCGTCGAGGCGCGAGAGCGCGACGAGCGCGCCGAGCCAGAACACGCCGCCCATGGTCGACGCGCGTTCGAGCAGCTCGCGCTCGGCCGGCGTGAGCGACGCGATGCGCGCGCTGATCGCCTGTTCGACCGTGAGCGGGAGCTGCGCGTCCTCCAGGCGGGCGAGGTCGACGTCCCAACGACCACCCTCGCCCACCCGCAGCGCGCCCGCGTCGAAGTAGGCGCGCACCATCTGCTCGAGCAGGTAGGGGCTGCCACCCGCGACCTCGACGCCCGTGTCGACGAGCTCGTCCGGCACGTCGCCGATGGGATCCAGGAGCTTGAGCAGGAGCGTCGCGGCGTCGTCGGTCGAGAGCGGCGCGAGCTCGATCCGCCGCCCGTGCTTGGCG
>ERZ761607.1927-NODE-1927-length-24006-cov-4.756879_pt1 | contig 24006 bp, 22 predicted proteins | sample MGYA00511164_ERZ761607 | MGnify/ENA primary metagenome ERZ761607 (study PRJEB28899, sample SAMN02445080) | bioreactor sludge metagenome | biome: EBPR sludge | place: Australia: Brisbane, Thorneside Wastewater Treatment Plant | collected 2011-06-22 ... | reverse complement strand
AACCTCGCCGTCACCGAAGCCCAAGCGCGCGACGCGGAGGCTTCGCGGGAGGTGAGCGCGCGCGGCACCGAGCGTGGGCTCGTGAGCACCGAGGCCACGCGCACCGCGTCGAGCGCCGCCGAGGTCGCGCGCGCGAACGTGCAGCTCCGGCAGGCGGCGATCGCCGCGAGCAACGCCTCGCTCGCGGCGGCGCGGCTCGCGGTGGCGGACGCCGAGCAACGTCTGACCGAGATGGCGATCGTCGCGCCGGTCGCGGGCACCGTGCTCTCGGTCGCGGTGGAGCGCGGCTCGATCGTGGCGTCCGCCGTCACGAACGTCAGCGGCGGGACCGCGCTCGCCACGGTCGCGGATCTCACGGATCTGCGGGTGATCGGCGCGATCGACGAAGCGCAGATCGCGCGCGTGCAGGTCGGACAAGACGTGGAGATCCGCGTCGACGCCTACCCGACGCGCACCTTCCGCGGGCGGGTGGAGCGCGTGGCGCCGCTCGGGGTCGCGCTCACGAACGTGGTGACCTTCGACGTCGAGATCGTGGTGACGGACGAAGACGCGAGCCTGTTGCGCTCGGGCATGAGCGCGGACCTCGCGATCGTGACGGGCCGCGACGAGGGCGTGCTGGTGCCGCTCGCGGCGGTGCGCTCAGCGGGGGCGCGGCGGTACGTGGTGCTCGCGAGCGGCGAGGAGCGGACGATCCGCACGGGCGCGACGGATGGTCGACGCATCGCGGTGCGCGAAGGGCTCGCGGAGGGCGATCGTGTGCTCGCGTCCGGCCCGGTGCAGCGCGCGTCGCCGAACGGCACCAAGTCGCTCTTCCCGACCGGCCGTCCGGGGCGGGGAAGCGGCGGCAGCGGCGGCAACGGGAGCCGACGCAGCGGCGGTGGAGGCCCTCCGTGAGCCTCGCGCACGAGCCGACGACGGGCGCGACCCACACGCCGGTCGTGATCGAAGAGCTGCGCAAGATCTACCACGCGGATCGCGCCGAGCTCGCGGTGCGCGCGGTCGACGGCATCTCGTTTCGCATCGAGCGCGGCGAGTCGGTCGCGATCGTGGGCCCGAGCGGCTGTGGGAAGTCGACGCTCCTGCACGTGCTCGGTTGCCTCGATCGTCCGACGAGCGGTCGCTACTTCCTGGAAGGCCGCGACGTCGCGCAGCTCGACGAGGACGATCGGGCGCGCGCCCGCAACCGGCACATCGGCTTCGTCTTTCAGTCGTTCAACCTGCTGCCGCGCATGGACGCGGTGGAGAACGTCGAGCTGCCGCTCTTGTACGCGGGTCAGCGCGACACGCGCGCGCGGGCGCTGCGGGCGCTCGAGCGGGTCGGGCTCGCGGATCGCGCGCACCACCGACCGAACGAGCTCTCGGGCGGCCAGAAGCAGCGCGTGGCGATCGCACGCGCGCTGGTGACGGAGCCGTCGATCGTGCTCGGCGACGAGCCGACGGGCGCGCTCGACAGCCGCACCGGGCGCGAGGTGATGGAGCTGCTCGGCCGCCTGCACGCGGAGGGCACGACGATCGTGCTCGTGACTCACGACCTCTCGGTGGCGCGCTCCCAAGACCGAGTGATCCGCATGCGCGACGGGAAGATCGTGGGCGACGGACCGGCGGCGGCGGAGATCGAGGCGTTCGTGCAGGAGAACGCGGGAGATTTCGCGTGATGTGCGTCGGTGATGAGGTCGCGCCGTGCTGATCCACGAGACCGCGCGCACCGCGTGGCGCTCGCTCGCGCAGAACCGACTGCGCACCGCGCTGACCGCGCTCGGCATGATCATCGGTGTCACCGCGGTGATCGCGGTGCTCGCGATCGGCGAAGGCGCGAAGGCGAGCGTGGAAGGGCGCATCCGCGCGCTCGGCTCGAACCTGCTCACGGTGCGACCCGAGCGTGCGCAAGGGGCGGTACGTAGCGCGCGCGTGGAGACGCTCGTGCGCGCGGACGCGGACGCGATCGCCGAGCTCGACGGAGTCGAAGGCGTGAGCCCGGAGAGCACCGGCACCGCGCAGGTGAAGTACCGCGAGGCGAACCTCTCGAGCTCCATTCAAGGCGTGACGGCGGACTTCCTCCCGCTGCGCAGCCTCGACGTCGCGTCCGGAATCGGGTTCTCACCCGACGACGATCTCGGGCGCGCGCGCGTCGCGATCCTCGGCGCCAACGTCGCGTACGAGCTCTTCGGGGAGCGCAGCGCGATCGGGGAGCGCATCCAGATCGCGGGCAACGGCTTCACGGTGGTCGGCGTGCTCGGCGCGAAGGGCGACGTCGGCTTCATGTCGCCGGACGACATGGTGCTCGTGCCGCTCGGCACCCACGAGGGCGTGCTCTTCGGGCAGAGCTACCTCGGCGCGATCACGGTGAAGGTGCGCAGCGAAGGCGAGAGCGAGGACGTGCGCGAGCGAATCGGAGAGCTGCTCCGGCTGCGTCATCGCCTGCGCGCGGACGCGCCGGACGACTTCGAGATCCGCTCGCAGACCGAGATGCTCGCGACGATGGGTGCCATCACCGGCACCTTCACTGCGCTGCTCGGGAGCGTCGCCGCGGTGAGTCTGCTGGTCGGCGGCATCGGCATCATGAACATCATGCTGGTGTCCGTTCGGGAGCGGACGCGTGAGATCGGCGTGCGCATGGCGGTCGGCGCGCGGCGGCGCGACATCCTCTTGCAGTTCCTCGTGGAAGCGGTCGTGGTGTCGATCTTCGGCGGCCTCGTCGGCATCTTCCTCGGCTGGCTCGCGGCCTTCGCGATCGCGCGCTTCGGCGGCTGGGAGACGATCATCCCGACTTACGCGTACGGTCTCGCGCTCGGCGTCTCGATCGCGATCGGCATCGTGTTCGGCGTCGGCCCCGCGCGGCGCGCGTCGACCCTCGATCCCGTGGAGGCGCTGCGGCAGGAGTGATCGGTCGAAGAGATCGCCGCGTCGCGCACGAAACGAGCGCAGGACAAGACCGCCCTCGCGTGGCTGCGCAGCGACGTACGCGTGAACGCGTGAACGCAACGGCGCGGACTCGAACGCGACCACCCGATCGTGCGTCGACGGCGCTTCCCGAGGAAGAACGTACGATCCTTCGCGGTACGCTCCTGCACCGGAGGTGCGGATGCGGAACGCGTGGCTCGGGGTGGCGCTCGTGGGGATCGGATGCGCGACGAGCGCGACGCCGGTGCAGCTCCGGCGCGTGGTCCTCTACCAGAACGGCGTCGGCTACTTCGAACGCGAAGGGCGCGTCGAGAACGGACGCGTCGCGCTGCGGCTCGCGCCGCACGAGGTCGACGACGTGCTCACGACGCTCACCGTGGTCGAGCGCGGCGACGTCGCGCAGCAGGCGTCTCCGTCGGCCGCGATCCCGGAGGGGGAGGGCGACGGACCGCGCACGTTGACCCTCGATCTCGACGGCGATCGCGCGCGCGACGTGCGCATCGCCTACGCGGCGCCGACGCCGGTGTGGCGCGCGACCTACCGCGTGGTGCTCGACGAGGACGGCGAGCACGCGCTGCTGCAAGCGTGGGCGGTCGTGCACAACGCGTCGCCCGAGGACTGGACCGACGTGGACCTCGCGCTCGCGACCAGCGCGCCCTTCGCGTACCGGGTCGACCTGCGCGACCGTCGCTTCCTCGAGCGCCCCGACGCGACCGGTCGAGGCGCGGGCGCGCCGAACCGTGGCGCGGTGGCTTCGATCGCGACGCGCGGTGGGCTCGAGCACGCCGACGATCTCTGCCCGGGCGCGCCCGAAGATCACGACGGCTTCGAAGATCACGACGGCTGCCCCGATCCGGACAACGATCAGGACCGCATCCTCGACGTCGACGATCGCTGCCCGAACGAGCCGGAGACCTACAACGGCTTCGAGGACGAGGACGGCTGCCCCGATCGCGGGCGCGTGACGATCGAGGACTCGCGCATCGTCATCCTCGACAAGATCTACTTCGCGCGCGGCTCGTCGCAGCTCCGCGATCCGCAGACGCCGGTCCTCGACGCGATGGCGGCGACGCTCGTGCACAACCCGCAGATCCTGCGGGTGCGCGTGGACGGACACGCGACCTCGGACGAGCCGAGCCCGTGGGCGCTCGCGGCGGAGCGAGCCGGCGTGGTGCGCGCGGCGCTGATCGCACGCGGCGTGGAGCCGGAGCGCTTGATCGCGCAGCCGGTGGGCGACACGCAGCCGATCGATCCGCGCGACACCGAAGAGGCGCGCGAGCGAAACCGCCGCGCGGAGCTGCAGATCGAAGCGACGGACGACGGCTCCGACACCGGCGTGCGCGCGACGCGCGTGGTGTCCGCGCCGTCCGCGCCGACCGAGATCGACGCGTCGGGCGCGACCCGCTACGGCGTCGCGCGTCGCGTGAGCGTGCCGGCGGGTGCGTCCGCGATGGTCACGGTGCTGCACGAGCGCGTGCCCGGGCGCGCGGTGCTGCTCTTCGACCCGAGCGCGAGCGTCGACGGCGCCACGCGTCATCCGCTGCGGGTCGCGCAGGTGCGCAACACCGTCGGGAGCGTGGACGGAGAGGCCGGCGTCGACCTCGTCGCGGGGCCGGTCACGCTCTTCGGCGGCGGCGAGCTCCTCGGCGAGGGCCTGCTCGACGCGTTGCCCGCGGGCCGCAGCGTCTTCGTCCCCTACGGCCTCGACGCGTCCACGAACGTGACGATCGAGCGTGCACGCGAGGAGGTTCCCGCGCGCATCGTCGGCGTGCGCCGCGGCGTGCTCGCGGTCGAGCGCACGGAGACGCTGCGCACGCGCTACGGGGTCGACGCGGGCGCGCACGCGCCGGGAACGCTCTACCTGCGGCACGTCGGCGCGGCGGGCTTCTCGCCGGTGGAGCTGCCGCCCGATCACGAGCGCGCGGGCGACGCGTGGATCGTGCCGCTGCCGATCGTGGCGGGTCGTGGCAGCCGACTCGAGCTCCAAGAGCGACGCGCGGTGCCGGGGACGATCGATCTGCTCCGCGATCTCTCGACCGACGTGGAGCCCTTCCTGCGCGGGAGCGAGCTGCCGGAGCCGATCGCGCGTGGCCTGCGCGAGGTGCTCGCCGCGCGCATCGCGATCGTGGAGCGTGAGGCCCGCGAGCGCGCGCTTCGCGTCGAGCTCGGCGATCTCGGTCAACGCAACGCGGAGGTGCGCGCGAGCCTCGAGACCCTCGGCACACGTCGTGACGCGGACGGTCGCGCGCTCCGCGCCGAGCTCGCGGCGCGGGTGGAAGAAGGCGTGCGCCGCCTCGAGACGCTGGCTCGCGACCTCTCGACCGTCCGTGCGGAACGCGAGGCCGCGCTCGCGACGCTGCGCGAGGCGGTCCGCGAGCTCACGTGGCCGCCGAGCACGCGACCGGAGTGACGGCCTGCCGACGGAGGCCGCCGTAACCGATCAGCGACACGCGAGCGCTCGACTCGCCCGCGAAGCGGAGCAGCTCGACCCGAGACACGAGCAGCCGACGAGGTGCTCGAGCCGATCGCCACACTGCGCGGGCGTGACGCTGCTCGTCGGGCCGCTCCGAAGCCGGCATCCCGCGAGGGGGCCGCAGCTCGTGCCGATCCCGCTCTGTGCCGTGCAGGAGCCGCGAGACGCCGTGATCGTGGTGCCGTCGCAGTCGAAGTCCCACGATTCCTGCACACACCGAATGGCCGGCGTGGTCTCGTAGCGCGCGCAGTACGGATCGGAGAAGAACTGCGTTTGTCCCGGATACACGCGCGCGTCGTCGTCCGCGCAATCCGTCTTGTCGAACCCACCCGAGCACGCGGCGGTCGGGGACGCGTAGCCATCTCCGTCGGAGTCCTCCGCGATCTCGGGCCCACCTCCGCTCGAACAGTCGTTGTCGATGCGATCGCAGAGCTCGGGCGCGCCGGGTCGAATCGTCGCGTTGTCGTCGTTGCAGTCCGCCGCCGTCGTGGGGGCCCGGCTCGTGTATCCGCTCGGGCACCCGCCCCACGCCTCGCGCGCGCTCACCGGGCATCGCTGCATCGCGGAGGCCGTCGCGGGTGCGTAGGTGTCGTCGTCGTCGTCGACGTAGCACGTGACCGTCAGGCCTTCGTCGACGTTGCGATCGCAGTCGGAGTCGAGCCCGTCGCACGTCATGTCGACCACGGGCTCGATGCTGCAGTCGGCCCAGGTGCCGAGCGGGGAGCACGTCTGGACGCCGCTCGCGCACACGCCGTGAGCGACGCACGGGCGGGTGGCTCCGTCGGTGCATCCGCAGTCCTCGTTCGCGCCGTCCACGCAGTTCTCGTCCACCGCGGGCAACGCACAGAGCTCCAGCGCGGCCGGGTTGATCGCCGCGTCTGCGTCGTCGCAGTCCCCGCCCTGCGACGCGTAGCCCTCGGGCGCGCGGCAACCCTCCACGGTCTCGTCGTCCACCCCGAAGCCGTCCCCGTCGACGTCACGGAAGAACGTCTCGAGCACCCCCTCGTCCGTGCTGCCGTCGCAGTCGTTGTCGCGTCCGTCGCAGACCTCCGCCGTGCTGGAGTTCACGTTCGGCCGCGTGTCGTCGCAGTCCGTCCCGCAGCGACTCGCACCCGCTTCGTCGCGATTGCAGCAGACCGCGTCGGCCTCGCCGTCTCCGTCGGCGTCACGCACGCCGAACGTTCGCGGATCGCAGTCCTCGTCGACGTCGTCGACGTCGCACGTCTCGGAGCGGCCGGGATTCCGTCGTGGATCGTCGTCGTCGCAGTCGTCGCCCCCGCACGCGACGTCCAGAAAGCCGTCGCCGTCGAGATCGACGCACACCGCGCATCGGTCGGAGGTCTCGTCGCAATCCGTCGCGCACGGCACCGTCCCCGCAGTGCATCCGCCCTCGCTGCACACCTCCGCTCCATTGCAGAAGATGCCGTCGTCGCAGTCGGTGTCATTGCTGCAAGACGGACCGTCCGAGCCACCGTCGGCGGGGGAGCTTCCGCCGAGGCATCCGCTCAAACACAGAGCCGCAATCCATCCCGCGAAGTAGTGGCGTCGCATCGCGACGAAGAGTCGCAGGCTCGTTCGGCGCACGCAACGACGGGCACCGCTGGACGGCCGAACGAGGTTTCGTGGTCAAGGACACAGCGAGGCGTCGAGGCTCGCCGCCCAATCGCGCACGAGCTCCGCGCCGAAGTCGTCCACCACCGAGCGCCCCACGGGCGGCATCGGCCCCGGGAAATCGCCCGGAACCGCGTGCATGCGCCGCACGATCACCGACGCGTCCGGGTAGGCCGGATCGATGCGCATGCCTTCGCCCGCGGTCGCTTCGAACTGCGTCGGCACACAGACCGTGCGGGTGTCCTCGAGCGGCGTCGACCAGCGCAGATCGAGATCGAGGCCCACCGGCGCGAAGCCTCCGGGGCGATGACAATGCGCGCAGTTGGCGTGAAGGTACGCGCGGGCGCGCGCCTCGATCGGCGCCTCCGGATCGTGGGGGTTCGGCATGCCGCGACCGATCCGTGACTCGATCACGCCGAGCGCCGCGAGCGCCTCGATCTGTCGCCGCGTCTCGCCGGCGTAGCGCACGTCGATCGCGAGCTGCTCGTGCACCGGGCCGAGCACGCCGACCGCGCCGTGGCACGTGCGGCAGCTCTCGCGCGATGGGAACGTGTAGGTCGCTTCGCGTCCGCCAGAGAGTGCGAGCGCCACCGTCTCCTGCCCGTCGAGCAGACGCGCGTCGTCGCCCTCGAAGCGGTAGGTGAAGTAGACGAAGCCGTCCACGCCACGCACCGAGAAGCGCAGCTCGAGCGGATCGTCGCCGTGGCTGAAGAGCTTGGCGAAGATCGTCCCGATCGGCGCGTCGAGCGAGCCGTCCGCGTAGTAGCCCGCACGTTCTCCCGGTGGGATCGCGAGCCACCGCATCTTGTTCGTCTCGTCGCTGAAGAGCGGCGAGGCGACCGCGAAGGGCACGAGCTCGTCGGTGGTCACGAGCGGCACCACGCTCACGACGCAGCCCGTCTCGGAGAGCGACGTCGGCGGCTCGGCGCCTTCGGCGACTCCGACCAAACAGCGGCTCTCGGTCACGCGCACGCTCGGCAGCGCGGCGAGCTCCGGCGGCCCGTGGTGCGCGGAGGGGTCGTCGTCACCGCACGCGGCGAGGAGCGACGCGAGAACGACGACACGCCGGAGCATTCGACCAGAGAAGCACGGATCGCGCGCCCTCGCGATCGCGGGTCCAGCCCGACATGACATTCGTCAGTCCGCCCCGTTCGGACTCGGACGCTCGACGTCGACGCGATGCTGGAAGGCGCGGCGTGGCGAAGGTGCGGGCTCGAGTCGCGTCTCGACGTCGACCCGACGTCGACCCGAGGGGAGACACGGGGTGCGACGAAGGTGAAGGCGCGCATCGACGAACGCCGACGTCCGCGCGCGAAGCCCTGGTACCCTGCGCGTCATGGCGGTTCGCTCTCGATTTCTGCCCCTCCTCGTGCTCGCGATCTTCGGCTGCGACGACGACCTCGCGCCGCGCGCGATCGATCTCGCGCTCGGCGCCGACCAAGCGTGTTTCCTCGGTGCGGTCGACGAGGCGGTCGACGCGGGAGGTTCCGTGGATGCGGGCACCGACGCCGGCACCGACGCGGGCGTCGATGCGGGCATGGAAGAGGACGCGGGCGTCGAGGATGCCGGAATCGAGGACGCTGGCGTCGAGGATGCAGGCGAGGATTCAGGCGTCGAGGATGCAGGCGTCGGGGACACCGATGCGGGCACCGGAGACGAAGACGCGGGCGTCGACGCTGGCCCCGCCGGCATTCCCTTCTGTTGGGGCGCCGGCGTCCCCGACGTGACGCCGCTCGAAGGTGGCCTCGCGTTCACCTCGATCGCCCTCGGCGCGTTCGCGTGCGGCACCGACGTCACCGGCGCGCTCTACTGCGCGGGCGCGAACTCGCGCGGCCAGCTCGGCGACGGAACCACCACCGCGCGCACCGAGCCCGCCGTGGTCCCCGGCGTGATCGCGCTCGCGTTCGACGTCGCCCGCTTCGCGCCCGCGTCCGCCGGCTTCGCGTGCGCGATCACGACGACCGGCACGCAGTGTTGGGGCGCCAACGATCGCGGTCAGCTCGGCGACGGCGCCACCCTCGATCGCGCGAGCCCGGCGCCGATCGCCGGCTCGACGACCTTCGTGCGCCTCGCGCTCGGCGGCGCACATGCGTGCGCGGTCGACGAGGCCGGCGCGCTCTGGTGCTGGGGCGCCAACGATCAGGGCCAGCTCGGCGACGGAACGCTCGTCGACCGCGCGATTCCCACCGAGGTCGCGGATCTCGAAGGCGTGGTCGAGGTCGTGGCCGGTCTCGCCCACACCTGCGCGCGCACCGCTGCGGGCGCGGTCTCGTGTTGGGGAAGCTCGGACGAAGGCCAAGCCGGGACGTTGATCGGCCCGGTGCTCGCGCCGCGCGAGATCGAGCTCGAAGGCGCCACCGCGCTCGCCGCCGGCGCACGACACACCTGCGCGATCGGCGCCGACGGCCGTCCGTTGTGCTGGGGCGCGAACGAGAGCCTTCAGACCGGCCTCGGCGTGCCCGTCCCGCAGACGAGCCCCGTCGAGGTCTCGGTGGACGCGACGCGCATCGCGGCCGGTCGCGCGAACACCTGCGTGATCAACCGCGGCGGCTCGATCCTCTGCTGGGGCGCCGCGAGCACTGGCCTGCTCGGCGCCTCCGCCGAAGCCGACAGCGCGTTCCCGACCCGCGTCCCCGGCACTCCCTGAGCGTCGGCCCCGTTCGTTGGCGCGCTCGGGTCGGTCGCTCGGCCCGAACGTCGTCGTCGGCGCCCTTCCACTCGCGCGCGCCTGGCCGTACACCGCGGCCATGCGATTCCTCCACAGCATGATCCGCGTGCGCGACCTCGACGCCGCGCTGCGCTTCTTCGTCGAGCTCCTCGGGCTGCGCGAGGTGCGACGCACCGAGCACGAGGCCGGCCGCTTCACGCTCGTCTTCCTCGCCACCGGCGCCGAAGGCGACGCCGCGCAGATCGAGCTCACGTACAACTGGGACCAGACCGAGCCCTACTCGGGCGGTCGCAACTTCGGGCACCTCGCGTTCGAGGTCGACGACATTTACGCGCTCTGCACGAAGCTCCAGGCGGCGGGCGTCACGATCCTCCGTCCGCCACGCGACGGACGCATGGCCTTCGTGCGCTCGCCCGACCAGATCAGCATCGAGCTGCTGCAGAAGGGTGGCGCGCGTCCGCTCGAAGAGCCGTGGAAGAGCATGCCGAGCACCGGCGAGTGGTGACTTGGTGAGAGCGATCGAACGCAAGCCGCCCTACCGGACGGCGCGCAGCGGTTCGAAGTAGATATCGTGCGAAGCGAAGTGGACGCAGTCCACGTAGTCGCACGAATCGACGAGACTATCGGGCCACGCGTGAGCGTGGAGCCGATGGACGTAGCGAGCGATTCCACGAGAGTGTCGGGCCGTGCGCGAGCACGGAGCCGGCCCCATCGGGGCTTTACGCCCCGTGGGGGAGGGTCTGGCGACAGACCCTCGAGGAAAAGGGACGGAATAGGAAAAGGGTGGCGCCCTGCCGGAGCGCCACCCTTCGAGCTCGACCACCTCTGCTGGCAGTCGACGTCAGGCGCGATGGCTCAACGCGCCTCGACCTCCGGCAGGAAGTGGCCGAACATACAAGTACTGTCCATTCCGAGTACCTCCTCCGGCAGAGCCGGTGCCCCGGGGTCTCTGGCGATCGGGCGCCAGACCTCACTCAGGGCATTCCATGGGTTCGCGGGGAGCACGGACGTGCTCCTCGTGGTGCGACTCCGAGTTCCCGCGGGACGACCCCGAAGGGACGTCGACGACCGGGATTCGCAGGATTGCGGGGTGGGGACCCAACTCATCGTCGTGGTCGTCGGATCGGAGAATTCCGCGCCGACTCGCCAAGGATAAGGGCCCCGATCGGGGACCGCCACCCCCCGAACCGATTCGCGTGCCTTCCGCGGGCGAGGATGCGCCGAGAGTGGCCGAGATCGCCGCGCGTACGCGCAGAACCGACTTCGCGTCGGCGTTCGTCATCGTCCGCGCGGAGCCGTCGCGACGGATCCGTCGGGCCCGAGATCGGTCGAAGCTCGGCATCGACGGTGATGCGCGATGGCCGTCGAGCCCTCCGCGCCGCGGACCGGCCTCCCGCGCCCACCCGACGTCGCGCAGTGCTGCGCGCGCGCCGGCTCTCACGCTATCGCCGTGACCTCACGCACCCGCGCCGAGGAGCGAGAATCACGCATCCTGAGCGGCACCGTTCGACATGCTCCGTGCAAGTCCGCGAAAGGAAAACGGGCCCCGCGCTCCCCGTCGTGCTTCGCGACGCAGAAGATGTCTCGAAATCGTGTTTGAGAATTGCATTTGAGCGTCGTGCGCGAAGATGCGCGACCCGTCCGCGCGGGCGGATGGCTCCGCGCGTTTCCGGTCCGTTTCCTCCCCGGGGGGCGGGAAAAAAAATGAGGCCCCCCCTCGAATCCCCCTCTTCACAGACTCCAAATCAAGCTACTCAATTGCGTGTCGGCGCGCGCCATCGCGGCTCGCCCCGTTCCGCGAGAGCACGTGATCCACCCCCACACCGAGCTGAAGTTCATCAGCTCCTCCGTCGGCCACGGCGTCTTCGCCACGGCCTTCATCCCGAAGGGGACGTTCCTCTGGGTCCTCGATCCCTTCGATCGGATCCTGACTGCCGACGAAGTTCGCGCCCTGCCGCCGATGCTCAAGACCGCGGTCGAGCGTTGGGCCTACGTCGATCCCACGGGACACTTCGTGTTCTGCTGGGACCACGGTCGTTACATGAACCACTCCTGCCGACCGACCTCGCGCGGCATCGGAGACGCGTTCGAGATCGCGGTGCGCGACATCCAGCCCGGTGAAGAGCTGAGCTGCGAGTACGGCATCCTCAACATCGCCAAGAGCTTCCCCTGTGCGTGTGGCCAGCCTGGCTGTCGCGGCAGCGTCGGGCCCGGCGACCTCGAGCGCCTCTTCCCGATCTGGGACGCGGAGGCGCAGGACGCCTTCCAGTACGCCGCGAGCGTCGCGCAGCCTCTGCTTCCGTTCGTGAAGGCGGGCCCGCGCGATCACGCGATCCTCGAGGTGCTCGCGAAGGGCTCCACCGAGGCCGAGCTCCCGTCGCACCGCGACTACCGCCGCGAAGGCGTCACCGACGGCACCGTCGAGGGTGACGGTCTGTGGGCGATCGCGGCGGCACCCGCCCGCCGTCCGCGCGCGACCCGTCGCGCAGGAGCGGCGGCGCGATGATCCATCCGGACACCGAGGTGCGCCGCGTCGACGACGTCGTCGGCGTGGGTGTGTTCGCCACCGCGCTCATCCCACGCGGCACGCTGACGTGGGCGCTCGATCCGCTCGACCAGCTCCTCACGCCCGAGCGCCTCGCGCCGCTCGGACCGCAGTGGGACACCTGGCTCGATCACCACACCTACCACGACCCCGCGGGCAACCGGGTGCTCTGCTGGGACGCGGGTCGCTCGATGAACCACTCGTGCCGCCCGACCTGCGGTGGCTCGGACCTCGGCTTCGAGGTCGCGCTCGTCGACATCCACCCCGGCGAGCAGCTCACGAACGATTACGGCACGCTGCACCTCGAAGCGAGCGAGGGCTTCACCTGCCGTTGCGGCGCGGTGGAGTGCCGCGGGATCGTGGCGCCCGACGGAAGCGCGTGGGAGCGCTGGCTGCCGGAGCTTCGCGACGCGCTCGCGTTGCTCACGACGGTGCCCCAGCCGCTCGCGCCGCTCGTCACTCCCGCAGTGCTTCGTGCGGGTCGACGCGCGGTCGGCTTGCCCGCCACCGAGCGCCGCCGCCGCCTCCACGCGGTCTGATCGTTACCGCAACCGCCCGCCGCGCACGAAGAGCTCGGGCGCGGCGACGCGCCAGAACGTGAGCGCCCACGCGCGCTCGTCGAGCGTCGGGAGCGCGTCCATCGACTCGCGCAGTCGCACGTCGCGACACGAGGCGATCCCGTCGCCCACCGCGGCGGGATCGAAGTCGCGCGAACCTTCGTCGAGCGCGACCGCATCTTCCGGCGACACCGCCTCGCCCGCGACGACCGCTTGTTCGATCACGCAGGGCGGCGCCCACGGCGCGGGCACGTGCGCGCGCGCCGACGCGCCCACCACGCCGATCGGCTCTCCCGCTTCGACGACGTCGCCGACCGCGAGCCGCACGCGCGCGAGGTGGAGCCACACGGTCCCCGAGGCGTCGCCGTGATCGACCGCGAGGCCCACGCCGCCCGGCACGAGCGACGCGCGGACCCGCACGACTCCACGGCGCGCCGCGCGCACCGGCGCCCCCACCGGCGCGACGAGCTCGCGCGCGAGCCCTCGCCTCACCGACCGCACGGGACCGAAGCCGAGCCACACCGCGGCGGCGTCGAAGCGCGCCCGGCGAACGCTCGCGCGCAGACGACCCGGCGCGCGCGGGACGGGCTCGGAGCCCCCGAACGCCTCGGAGAACGCGATCCAATCGGGGAGACGCCAGCGCACGACTCGAGCGTACCGTGTCGACGTGGTTCGCGCGTCGCGGTTCGCGGCTCGTCGCGTGCGCGGATCGTTCGTGCACGTCGGTGTGCGCGGCGATGCGCAGGTGTACGCGTGCGTGCGGTGTGGCGAACTTCCACGGCGGCGCCGAACCGCGTTCGTGGTACCAAACGCGCGTGCACCATTCGCCCGTGCGTCACTTCGTACCCCTCCTCCTCCTCGCGTTCGGCTGCTCCGGCCTGAACCTCACCGTCGTGCAGTCGGCCTACCGACGCCCGAGCAACGTCGCCGTCTTCTTCACGGTCGACGACGCGGCCGGCGATCCGGTGCCCGGCCTGCAAGCAACCGACTTCCGCATCTACGAGGACGGCCAGCTCGTCAGCGTCGACGAGAGCTCGCAGACCATCATCAACCCCGAGGTCGCGGCCGAGCACTACACGATGCTGCTCGTCGACATGAGCGGCAGCGTGACCGCGTCCGATCAGGTCCCCATGATCGTCGAGGCTGCGCAGTCGTTCGCGGCCACCCTCGAGGGTTACCAGAAGGTCGCGGTCTACGCGTTCGACGGCTCGGAAGAGATCTTCCCCATCCAAGGCTTTCGCGAGAGCGCGGGCGGCATCGCGCGCCTCGGCGGGTTCCGCACGCGTGACCCGTCCACGAACCTCCACGGCGCGGTCGTGAAGGCGACCGAGGTGCTCTCGACCGAGATGGAGCAGTCGCGCACCCCGCTGCGCTTCGGCACCCTCGTGGTGTTCACCGACGGCACCGATCGCGCGGCCCGCGTCTCGCGCGACGAGATGGGCGAAGCGCTCGACGCCGCCGGCTACGACATCTTCGCGATCGGCGTCGGCAACGAGATCGACGAAGGAACCCTCGGCGACGTCGGCCGCAGCGGCTACGTGCAGATCCAAGACAGCGCCGCGATCTCCGCCGCGTTCGAGGCGATCTCGCGTCGCATCATCGGCTACACGCAGCGCTTCTACCTGCTGAGCTACTGCTCGCCCGCCCGCGCGGGCGTCCACCGCGTGACCATCGAAGCGACGGTCGACGGAGTCTCCGGCGACGCGGAGTACGAGTTCGACGCCACCGGCTTCGGACCGAACTGCAACCCGAGCCAACCGCCGCCCTTCGACACGCGCCGCTTCACCGCCCCCGCGACGCGCGGAGGCCGCATCGAGATCCGCGCGAACGCGAGCGCCACGGTCGAGTGACCGACCGGCGCACACGCGCCGAGACCGAAACACGAAGCGTCGTCCGTTCGCGGACGGCGCTTCGTCGCTTTCGTGGCCCCGGCTTCGATCACTCCGGTCGCAGGTTCGCGAGGAGCGCCTCGACGTCTGCCTCCGTCAGACCGACCGCGGGATCCGTTCGCACGCACGACGTGACGTCCACCGGGTCGTCGTCGACCGCGACCCACACCTCCACCTCCGGATGGGACTCGAGCCACGCACGGATCTCGTCTCCGCGAGTCCGCGGCACACCGTCCGGCGTTCGATGAAGACGTGGCGTGACGTCGAGCACCTCGACTCCGAGCAGGGCCGCCAGCTCGGCTCGGGTGTGATTCAGCCGCCACGTCGAGCTGATCACCACTTCGCATCGAGCCGTTTCCACGAGCCGTCGAAGGAGCTCGAGCGCTCGCGGGTCCAGTGCGCTCGGTCCCCACCACCCTTCGCCCTCGGGCGTCGCCGGCCCTTCTGCGGCGAAGCGATCCGAGTTCAGCACGCCATCGAAGTCGAGGAAGAGCACCCGCACGCGCGAACTCTGGGCCTTCGCGGTCGAGCCGTCATCGGCTTGCGCCTCTCGACCCCATGACCCAACACCGCGTCGCATGAGCCCCGTCGAGGTCCGAGTCACGCTGGAGGAGGCCGACGTCCGTCGCGGGCTCTTCTTCACGATGACGCGCCACAGCCCCGGCCTGCGTTTCCTGCCGCTCTTCTACGGCCTCGCGATCGTCGCGCTGATCTTCGGCGTCGTCGTGCTCGCGCGTGGACACGAGCCCTCCACCTACGAGCTGATCTTCGGCGCCGCGTGCGTCGGCTTCCTCACGCTGGTGCCGCTCGGTCTGCGGCGCATGGCCGCGCAGATGTTCGCGCGCGTCCCCGTGCGCGAGGCGACGTGGCGCTTCCGCGACGCCGGCATCCAGATCCAGTCGGGCCCCGCGGTCACGAGCCACGAGTGGTTCGGCCTCTACCGCACTTACGAGACGCGCCTCGCGTTCTACGTGCACGACAAGCCGAACGTCTTCCACGTGCTCCCCAAGCGCGGCCTCGACGACGCGACGATCGAGGCGATCCGCGGCTGGCTCGCCGCCCGCGCGAAGCCGAAGCGCGCGATCGAGACCGTCGCGTGGATGAGCCCGAGCATGGCCATGATCGGCATGCTCGTGGTCACCGCGCTCTGGGTCTGGCTCGGAGGCTGAGTTTCCTTTCCGCCGATCCCGCGCCTGCTACGCTCGCGCCGTGATCGGACGGCTCACCGGCATCCTCGGCGACCACAACCTCGACGGCAGCGTCATCCTCGACGTGGCGGGCGTCGGTTACGAGGTGCACGTGCCGATCGGCGCCCTCGGTCGCTTGCCCGAAGGCTCCGAGGTCACGCTCCACGTGCACACCCACGTGCGCGAGGACGCCTTCCAGCTCTTCGGCTTCGACTCGATCGAAGGCAAACAAGCCTTCCGCGCGTTGCTCGGCGTCTCGAACGTCGGCCCGCGCCTCGCGCTCGCGATCCTCGGCGCGCTCGATCCGCACGCGCTCGCGCACGCGATCGCGGCGCAGAACCGCGACGCCTTCAAGGGCATCCCCGGCGTCGGCAAGAAGACGGTCGAGCGGATCCTGCTCGACCTCGACGGCAAGCTCGTGGTGCACGGCAGCTCTTCGGGCCACGCGATCGCGCCGCGCCCGATCGCGAAGGCCCCGGAGCGCCCCGTGCCGAGCGGTCCGGCGGGCGAGGTCGTGATGCTGCTCGTGGGCATGGGCTACAAGCGGCCCGAGGCGGAGCGCGCGGTCGAGGCGCTCGAGGTCGAAGGCAAGGACCTGCAGACGCTGCTGCGCGAGGCGCTCGGCGCGCTCTGAACGCGCCCACCACGCTCACCACCACGCTCACCACCGCGCTCATCCACGAATCGCCCGCGAAGACCGAACGAATCAAACGAAGATCATGGGACGCACCGACTCCCTCACCGGCGAAGCCACCAGCGACGATCGCGTCTACGACATCTCGTTGCGTCCTTCGCGCTTCGACGACTTCGTCGGCCAAGAGCGCATCAAGGACAACCTGCGCGTGTTCGTCGAGGCCGCGCGTCGCCGCGGCGAGCCGGTCGATCACGTGCTGCTCAGCGGCCCGCCCGGCCTCGGCAAGACGACCCTCGCGATGATCCTCGCCGAAGAGCGCGGCGTCACGCTGCACTCCGCGAGCGCGCCCGCGATCGAGCACAAGGGGCAGCTGGCGGCGTTGCTCACGAAGCTCGACGCCAACGACGTCCTCTTCATCGACGAGATCCACCGCCTGCCGCCGGTGGTCGAAGAGAACCTCTACACCGCGGTGGAGGACTTCCGCATCGACATCGTGCAGGGCGACGGCCCGTACGCGCAGACGCTCTCGCTGCCGCTCCATCCCTTCACGCTCGTCGGCGCCACCACCCGCACCGCGCTCCTCACCAACCCGATGCGCACGCGCTTCGGCTACGACGCGCGCCTCGACTACTACCCGCCCGAAGAGCTCGCGAAGATCGTCGCCCGCAGCGCGCGCCTGCTCGCGCTCGAGACTCACCCCGACGCGACCTTCGAGCTCGCGCGCCGCGCCCGCGGCACCCCGCGCATCGCCAACCGTCTCCTCCGCCGCGCGCGCGACTTCGCGCAGGTCCTCTCCGACGGAATCCTCGACGTCGTCACCGCCAAGAAGGCGCTCGATCGCCTCGACGTCGACCACGCCGGCCTCGACGAGATGGACCGCAAGTACCTGCGTATCCTCATCGACCACTACGACGGCGGCCCCGTCGGCATCGAGACCCTCGCGGCGGCGCTGAGCGAGCCGCGCGACACCCTCGAAGACGTCTACGAGCCGTACCTCCTCCAACAAGGCTTCCTCGCCCGCACCAGCCGAGGCCGCATGGCCACCCGCCGCGCCTACGAGCACCTCGGGAAGTCCCGCAAAGGCGGCGAGCCCCCGGACGGACAACAAGGATTGTTTTGAGGGATGGATTCGCCCAGTCCGACGGTGAACCGAAGGTGATCGTCGGCCGAGCGAACGTCTCGGTATCCGAGCGCGTTCAGTCCACGTCCACCGGCACCGTCTGGGTCGCGCCGCCTTGGAAGATCAGTCCGTTCACCTCGACGCGTTGCGCGCCGAAGGTGAGCACCGCGCGGTAGCGACCGGGCATCACCACGCGGAACTCTTCCGTGGGCTCGAAGGTCAGCTCTTCGCCGCCTTCGCGCTGCGCGACGATGCGCCACCGCGACACCGGCTGCCCGCGCCGCCGCACCGCGAAGCGCACCCGCGTGACCTCCCACGTGATCGTGCGCTCGCTCTGCCCCGGCTCGACGAAGATCGCGTCCTCGCGCGGCGTGGAGCCCGCGAGCGCGCCCGGATCGAGCGTGGCCACCACGCGATAGCGTCCCTCCGGCAACGTGAAGCGCTCCCCCGCGCCGCCCTCCGCGGCCACGGCGCCGGTCTCGTCGAGGAGTTGCACCCGTCCGGCCGCCGTCTCGTTGCCGACCTTCAAGACGATCCGAACCTGCCCTTCGCTCGGCTCGGCCACCTCGGGCTCCGGCTCCTCCTCCTCGATCGGCTCCTCGATCGGCGTCGGCGTGACCTCTTCTTCGCTCCCCGTGGTCGAGGCGGAGCCCACGCCCTCTTCGCTCTCACCGCCGCCGCCACACCCCAACGCGCACACCAGCGCGATCGTGATCGTTCGTTGCATCGGTTTCACCCCTGCGATCGAGCATCACCGATCGCGGGCGGCTTGGCGACTTCGCGCGTTCGGTGAGACTCGGTCACGGGCTCCTGTTCGACGCTCCGGCTCGACGCTCCGGTTCGATCGCCGAAGGGAGGCCGCTCCATCGGCCTCGAGCACCTCGTCGCGCGCCCGCGCTTCGTGTACCTCTGCCGCCGATGTCCGACTCCCCCACGCGTCCCGTGCTCGACCCGCTGGCGTCGCTGCTGCTCGCCTCGAGCGGCCTTCTGTGCGGCCTCGTCCCGTGGGCGATCTATGGCTGGGCGCTCCCCGAACGCGACGCGCTCTCGCCGCTGCTCGATCACTTCGGCGGTTCGTTCGGAGCCCCGCTACACCTGCTCTTCGTCGAGGTCTGGCTCGTCGGCCTCGTCGCCGCGGTCGTCCTCTGCGCCGCCCTCGGCGCCTCGTTGCTCTTCTGGACCCGCCGTCGTCGCTTCGCGCTCACGCTCCTCGGCGCGAGCGTCGCGATCGCCGCGACTCAGCTCCTCGTGATCGGGCTCGGCGTCCGCGAGCTGCGCGCGCACACCCTGCCCGAAGGCACCGCGAGCTGCGCTTGTCCCGAAGCGCTCGAGTCGCTCGATCGATCCGTCTGCGCGTGCGACGGCGAGCGCGTGGTCGCGCAGATCGCGCTCGAAGGCGGCGCACGCACGACCTTCGAGCACGACGACGCAGGCGCGGTCCGATCGTTCGTGCTGTACGGGCCATCGGGCCCGCTGCGCTCCTGCACGCTCGAGCCGCCGCAGCCGATCGACCGCATCGCGTCCGCGGTGCTGCGCTGCACCGTGATCGAGCCGTGAGCCACGGAGCCGGGCTCTCACGAGCCTCTCGCTCTTGGCTCACGAACGCTCGACGTGGTCGCTCACCACGATCGACGTCACGACGATCGACATCGCGACGATCGACATCGCGACGATCGACATCGCGACGATCGCGTTCGCGCGTCCGTCGCTCAGCCCGGGCTCACGCCCCACTGCTTCACGAGCCACTTCAGCGGACGCGTCTCGTCCTCTTCGATCCCGTCCACCGCCGCGACCTTCACGAGCGTGTTCAGGATCAGCTTCTGCGCGTCCAGACGCGACACCGCCTTCGCGCAGGCCTGCAGCTCCGTGCGGCTCTTGAACGCCTTGGTGTCCGCGATCGCGCGGTCGAACTTCTCGCCGCCCATCTCCTTGCGGAGCTCGGCCATCTTCGCCTGCTCCTCGACGCTGTACTCGCCGTCCGCCTGCACGACCTCGCGCAAGAAGCCCATGAAACACGCCGCTTCGTTCGCATCCAGACCGTCGAGCTTCATCGTCGTTCCTCCGCCCTCGTGGCCGAGGCTCGCGAAGGCGAGCCGTCGTGCGGGCGCCGGGAGCATACGTGCCTGACGCGTGGGTTCAACGACCTCTGGTGTGAGGTTCGGTGGGAGGTTCGGCCGGGAGGCCGACGTGCTGCCGTGAGGAAGGACCCGCGAACGACCGCGTGGACGCTCGCTCGCGACCACGCCGCGTGGTAATGCGCCGCTCCCGCGCGCGACACCGAGTCGCTCGCGCCAGCACCGAGCGTCGGCGGCGCGCACCCCGCCGACGCGAGAAGAGACCGAGCGAGAAGATGAGCGAGCAGCAGAAGTCGGGTTCCTTCGCGGACATGTTCGAGTCCTCCGGCGGCGCCACGCCGACCCGCCGTCGTTACCGCGTCGGCGAAGCCGTGAAGGGCCAGGTCGTCCTCGTCGGCGCCGAAGGTGTCTTCGTCGAGCTCGAAGGCCAGCAGGGCTTCTTCCCGAAGCTCGCGCTCACCGCGCCGAACGGCGAGCTCAAGGTCGCGGTCGGCGACACGCTCGAGGGCTTCATCACGAAGATCGACGGCACCTCGATCGAGCTCGGTCGTCGCCTCGCCGGCATGGGCATGACGCGCGAGCAGCTCGAGACCGCGCTCGCCGAGCAGACGCCCATCGAAGGCAAGGTCACGGGCGTCGTGAAGGGTGGCCTCACGGTCGACCTCGGCGGCACCCGCGCGTTCTGCCCGATGGGCATGATCGACACGCGCCGCGTGATGGACGCGACGCCGTACCTCCTGCAGACGCTTCCCTTCCGCGTGGTCGAGCTGCGTGGGGATCGCGACGTGATCGTCTCGCGTCGCGCGATCCTCGAGGCCGAGCAAGCGGTCCAGCGCGACGCGCTGCTCGCGTCCATCCAGCTCGGCGCGCGCCTTCGCGGCCAGGTCACGAAGGTCCTCGAGTTCGGCGCGTTCGTCGACATCGGCGGCGTCGAAGGCCTCATCCCGACCCGCGAGCTCACCCACGATCGCCGCCGCCCCGAGCAGGTCGTCTCGACCGGCGATCACGTCGAGGTCCGCGTCCTCGACATCGACCGCAACGGCGACAAGACCAAGATCACGCTCTCGCTCAAGGCGCTCGCCGCCGACCCCTGGGACGCGATCGACGAGATCGCGCCCATCGGCCGCGTGGTCGCGGGCAAGGTCGTCAAGCTCATGGACTTCGGCGCGTTCGTGCAGATCGCGCCCGGCATCGAGGGCCTGCTGCACGTCTCGGAGCTCGGCGCGGGCAACCGCCACCCGAGCACCATGCTCAACGCTGGCGACGCGGTGTTGGTGGTCGTCCGCAACGTCGACCGCGAGCGTCAGCGCATCGGTCTCGCGCCCGCCCCCAAGGGCGCGAGCGTGGGCGAAGCGATCGGCGGCGGCGGCCTCACCGTGGGCGCGATCGTGAAGTGCACCGTCGAGGCCATCGAGCGCTTCGGAGTGTTCGTTCAAATCGAAGGCACCGCGGGTCGCGCGGGCCGCGGTCTCATCCGCGAGCGCGAGCTCGGCCTCGCCCAGGGCGCGGACGTCAAACGCACGTTCCCGATCGGCACCGAGCTCTCCGCGAAGATCGTCAGCGCGGGCGACAAGCTCGAGCTCTCCGTGAAGGCGATCAAGGAAGACGAGGAGCGCTCGGTCTTCGAGTCCTACGCGAAGGGCGCGAAGGGTCAGAAGATGGGCACCCTCGGCGACCTGCTCAAGGGGAAGCGCTGAGCGCGGCTCCCCGGAAGTGAGCACGCCGAACGCGCTGCGGCGCGGTCGCTTCGGAACGAAAAGCCCCGATCTCGAGGGGCTTTTTCGTATCCGTCGTTCGACGTACCGCGCCGCCGTCGCTCGTCGCTCGTCACACGCGTGGTCCACACGCATCGGCTCGTTCGAGCCGCCCGTGGCCACGGCGCTCAGCCGAACACGCGCGTCGATGGCGCTCAGCCGAACACACGCGCCCGCAGCTCCGAGAGCGCCCGGTGCGGCAAGCGCAGCGCTTCGCCCTCTTCCACGTAACGCGCGAGCAACCTCTCGGTTTGATCGCGCACCTTCGTGAAGTGGTATTGCAGGTAGATCTCGACCTCGAAGGGCGCGATCTTCGGCGCCATCCAGCTCGCGAGCTTCAGGGTCGACGCCGTCACGAAACCCACCCCGAAGGGCGGCGAAGCGTCCACCTGCGCGGCCACGATCGCGCGCGCCTCGGCGGACGCGTCTGCGGCCAGCTTCGCCCACGGACCCTTCCGCATCCCCGCGAGCTCCCAGCCCGCGCCTTCGAGCGCCGCCATCGTCGGCATCAAGGTCGCCGAGCCGTAGGCCATGAGCGCGCCGGTGTCCGGGTGCACCTTCGCGGGCGCACCGCCGCGCCGCAGCGCGTCCACCACCCGCTGCGCCTCCGCGCCCGAGAACGGCGACGGGCCGGGCAGATACGCCGCGATCCCCGGTGCATCGACCTCGCCCTCCACGAGCGGCGCCTGGTAGCTCACCATCGTGATGCCGCCGTCCACCCGGCGTCGCTCCGGCACGTAGGGCGCGAGCAGCTTCTTCAGGTGGAGCCCCGGCCCCATCGACACCACCGTCGTACCGGCCGTCTTCTCCAGTAGCGTCGCCAGCTCGTCCTTCGCCTCGAGGCTGCGCTCGAGCGCCGCGGTCGAGATGCAGAGCCAGATCTGATCGAAGCCCCGCGCTGCCGCGCGCTCCGGGTCGCAGAGCACCTCGTCCGCGCGCCAGGTGTGCAGCTCGCGCCCGCGCTTGCCGCGCATGAGGTAGAGCCGCAGCTCGTCCGAGGCCTCCGCGCGGTGCTTCGGTCGCACGAAGAACGCGACGTGCGCCCCGCCGCGCTGCAGGTAGTGGCCGTAGACCTGTCCCACGGCGCCCGCGCCGACGATCAACACGCGCAGCGGGGCGCGAGAGGTGCGACCGCGTCCTTCGAGCGCGGGCATCAGTCGCTCCCGCGGATGCCGTACCGCTTCGCGAGCTCACGCAGGTGATAACGCGTCAGTCCCGCCGCCTGCGCGGAGCGCGTGATGTTGCCGCCGTGCTTGTCGAGCAGCGCCTTCAGGTACGCCGCCTCGAAGGCGTCGAGCACCTTCTGCTTGGCCTCCTTGAACGGCAGATCGTCCTCCACGAACTGCTCGGCCGTGCCGCCCGGCAGCGGTTGCGCGGGCGTCTTCTGAGAGCTCGGCAGCAGGTCGCGCACCCCGAGATCGAGCGAGTCCGCCATCGCGGCCGCGCGCTCGATGGTGTTCTTCAGCTCGCGGATGTTGCCCGGCCAGGGGTAGCTCTTGAGCCGCGTCATCGCGTCCGGCTGCACCGTGAAGCGCTTGCCCGAATCGTCCGGATAACAACGCCGCGCGAAGTCCTCCAGGAACGAGTCGACCAGCAGCGGCACGTCCTCCGGGCGCTCGCGCAGCGAAGGCAGTTCCACCTGCACGACCGAGAGGCGGTAGTAGAGATCCTCGCGGAAGGTGCCTTCGTTCACCATCTGCCGCAGATCGCGGTTGGTCGCGGCGACCACTCGGCAATGAACCGGGATCGTCTTGTCGCCCCCGACACGTTTGATCTCACGATTCTCCAACACGCGAAGCAGCTTCGGCTGCAGCGAGAGATCCAGCTCTCCGATCTCGTCGAGGAAGATCGTGCCGCCCTCCGCCTGCTCGAAGCTCCCCTTGTGTCGATCCGTCGCGCCCGTGAACGCGCCGCGCTCGTGTCCGAAGAGCGTGCTCTCGATGAGGTCCTTCGGGATGGCCGAGCAATCCTGCACCACGAGCGGGTTCTCGCGCCGCGGCGACGCCTGATGGATCGCGCGCGCCACGAGCTCCTTGCCGGTGCCGGTCTCGCCGCGGATCAGCACCGTGAGGTCCGCCGCGGCGACCTTCTCCAGCACCGCGAAGATCTCGCGCATCCGCACGCTCTTGCCGACGAGGTCGAAGAAGCGGTCCTTCTTCGACAGCTCGATCTCCACCTCGCCCTGCTGGGGCTCGAACTGGATCCGCGTCTGTCCGACCGTGAAGGTCTGGCCCGGCTTGATCCAGACCTCGCGCACCCGCAGGTCGCCGACCTTGGTGCCGTTCGTGGACTCGAGGTCCTTCAGGATGAAGCCACGCTCGGTCGCGATGACCTCCGCGTGGGTGCCCGAGACGGCCTTGTCGGCGAGCACGAGGTCGCAGATCACGCTGCGCCCGAGCGTCACGCGCTCGCGCTCGATCACGAGCTCCTTGCCGCGGTCGGGGCCGTCGACCACGAGCAGCTTCGCGCGCTTCAAACGACGTTTCGTCGCTTTTTCGTCGACGAAGATCGTCGTCAAACCAGGGTTGTCGCTCAAAGTTTACCTCTAGGCTCGTGGGAGGGGGCCCCTCGGGGCTTTGCCCCGTGGGGGAG
>ERZ761607.1926-NODE-1926-length-24012-cov-18.119965_pt1 | contig 24012 bp, 24 predicted proteins | sample MGYA00511164_ERZ761607 | MGnify/ENA primary metagenome ERZ761607 (study PRJEB28899, sample SAMN02445080) | bioreactor sludge metagenome | biome: EBPR sludge | place: Australia: Brisbane, Thorneside Wastewater Treatment Plant | collected 2011-06-22 ... | reverse complement strand
CCTTGGGCGGCATCAGCGGCACCGTGGTATCCACCACCAGCTTGCCGGCCGCCGCGACGCGGATCTCCTCCAGCGTGGCCACCTGCGATGCAAAGGGCACGCTGACCACGATCAGGTCGGCGCGGGCGGCGACGTCTGCATTGAGCCCCGAGCCGACCGCGGCGCGGGTCTCCGCAGCCAGCGCAGCCGCCGCTTCGCGCGCCTTGCCGGCGTCACGCGAGCCGATCTCGACGCGCAGCCCCGCCTTTGCCCAGCGGCGCGCAAGCGCGGCGCCCAGCTTGCCGGTGCCGCCGATGACGCCAATTGTTGTTGTGTTGTCGATGACCATCTAACTGTCTCCATGGGGTAGGCGCAACGCCCGGCGCTGCGGGCGCATGCGGTGCCAACCACGCTACGAGAGTTGATGGTCGGGGAGCATCGTCCGATCGGACGACATGCTGGCGGGGCCGATGCTCGGCGGGCTGAGGTCGTGGTGCCACCCCCGCCCGCAATCCACTTGCGAGTCCATGGCGCTCGTCTATGTTGAATCCATGACATGACGTCGGACTCATATCGGCGGGCATCTCGAGGCTGCCGCATTGACAATCCGTAGCACCTGTATTCCTTCTTCGCGTAAGGAGAAAGCATGAAGCTGACACACATGCTGATTGCGGCATCCGCCGCACTCACGCTCACGACTGCGCAAGCTCAAGCCAACCCTTGGATTGCCCTTGCCAACAAGATTGGGAACAGTGCCCTATGTCAAGCAAGCACTGTCCCAGGTGGGCTTGCGAGCCCCAATCCGCAAACTCAGGATCATCGCTTTGCGCTCTATCTGCGTTGTGAAGCCAAGGGCGGACGGGACGAGTTCACAACGAACAGCTGCTGCGATCACCTGACCGCTGGAGACGCGAAGAACATAGGTGTCTGCCCCGATAATCCAGTTAACCTCATCGTACCAATTCGAGATGCATTCAAACTCGCGGTGCAGTGCTGACTGTGGTGGTGAGGATGCTCAGCTTCCAGAAGCTGCCAAACAAGTCGTACTTTCGTTTCGGCTGTTCATATTGGCCTTCCGTGCCGCTGGCTATTGTGGCGTTGCTGCCAGCAAGCTGTGCCAGCCTTGATCCCGTCGATTATCCGCGGGAATGGAGTGCTCGCCCCAGCGAGGTATTGGCGAACGGATGTCCGGACCTGTCCGGTACGTACAGCATTCAACCCAGCGAGGTCTACCCGTCGGGCTTGGGACTGTATCCAAGACTCAATGAGGCACTAAGCCCGATTACGCTCCGTGACTTCGCCAACAATCAAGAAAAGCCCTGGCCGGAGTTGCCGGGTGCCACGAAGGCTACTTTTTCCGCTCAGGGAGAGTGGCTGCATGTGATCTTGCGCGATGAGCTTGAAGGCCAGGTAAGCGTAAGGTTCAAGCGGAAAAGTTGGTGGGGCGGCTTACACGAAAATGCCGATGCCATGCCTCTGTGCATACAGCTGGAGTTGGGGCCGACGTCGCTGTTTGAGAGTGGAAGGAGGCCGCTATGGGCAGCGCCCTTTGGTGTTGGCCAGGCAGCCTGGTTCGGCGAGACGGAGTTTGAATCTGTAGCGCTGTCCAAAGATCGAGACGGCGCCCTGATCGTCAACTACCGAGTGGGTAGCATGTTCATTACGACGATCCTGATCGGAAGCTACGGAGAGTGGGTTGGCAACGTCTGGTGGCGGTATCCGCCCGTGGAGTCTGACCGCTGAACCGGAGAGTCTGCCGACGGATGGCCAGCGCTTTCCCGGGATCCTGCGGATGATCGGCTATGGGGCGGGGTCGAGACAGCCACACTTGCCCCGCCGAGCTCCCGCTTAGTTATGGGGCTGGAAGTCTCAGTCCGGCCAGAAGCTGTCACTGACCACCGGATCTGGATAGCGGCCATCCCGGCGAGACGGTATGCTTTCTGCCTATGTGCCAGTTGACCAAGGAGGAAGGACAGAGAGTATAGGAGTGAGCAAGACCAACGTCATGGCAACAAAGTTATCCAACAAGTCAACGTTGTAACCGTTGTAAGTGAAGAGGGTCTGGAGTCATCGAAGGCTCCTAGCAAGAAAGTAGAAAACAACAAACCAGCCAATACTAAGCTAAAGGAGGGCCGTAGCCATGGCAAAAAAAGTCATTAAAGTGAAAGTCGTACTGAATGTGAAGGGGGTTGCTGGGGCGTTGCTCTTGCTAATGGGTGTGTGGGTACACCATGCTCAACCCTATGCTCTTTGCCGTCGGTCTAACTAGCGCTTCCACTTCACGTCCGAGTCTTCGGTTTGGACGTCACGTGAACCTAAGCGTTGAACGCACTAGGAGGACGAAGATGCGTGCACTCAACAAAATGATCACTCCACCCCCTGCGAACTCCCGCAACATGCGCGCCTATATGCAGGCGATATTGGAGGCAACAGGCTTGCTGGCTGGGGAGCGTTTTGATATTTCCCGCTTCATGCGTAATTACCGGACTCATCTTGAATCCGGCAGACTCCAGAGACACAGCGACGGAAGTTACTCTCTTAGCGAATCTGGAAGACAGTACTTCATAAGCCGGCTTACCGATGATCCTGTTGTCAAAGGCCAACTTGTCAGTCGTGCTGAAGTTGTCGAGATGCTTCATAACATTACAGCAAACCGTCCGGCCGACGGGTGGACCACCATTGGGTAGATTAACGGTCATGCCCAACAAGTCGCCGCACCGGACGGCAGTTCCGCCAAGCTGCCTTTTCAGGCAGTGAGCTTTGTCGTTGCATGAAAGCTTCTCAGAAAGCTCAGTGGCGGCAAAAGGGCGGGTGAGGACCGCCGTAGTTGGCTCACTGCGCTCCAGCGCAGGAGCAGGGCGGGAAGGTTCAGTCCGCCCATCACCTGCCGTCTCGGACGAGCCCGTAAGCGGACATCTACGAGCTGATGAGTTATGCTAACAACGATCAGTGATTGAAGAACACTAACTCGAAACTGAGAGGTCAAGATAAAGGCATGGCATTCAAGATTCTAATAACTTGTGCATCAATTTTACTCTCAGTTTTAAGCAAAAGTGCCATATCTAAAGACCATACAGAGATCGAAAATACCGATAAACTAAATATTGCATTTGGAACGGCCTTCTTCTACAACAGCGAAGGTGAAATGTTCACAAACAGGCATGTAATTGAAAGTTGCGATCCGAACTCAGTGTTCGTGAAGACTCACGATGGAAAACTCAATAAAGCTAAAATACTTGCAAAAAGTCAGAAATATGACTTGGCTGCAATAAAGATCAATTATAAGAATGATGCTTTCGGTGCAATAAGAACAGCCGACGACAAACATGTATCGGTCCCAGAGGAAACTGAAGATGTTTTTTCCAGTGGGTACTCATCGCCCCTAGAGCGTAAATTCGAACCCTACACACGGTGGGGGCAAATTCAGCGTTGGTTGTCTCCCAATGAATTTCCTTATATCAACAGGATGAGGATGGACGCTTACCCAGGAGCATCTGGATCCGCAATCCTCGATTATGCAGGTCTTGTTGTTGGAATATTATTCGCAGGGTCAAGAGAGTCCATTGTCGACCTCAGTCAATTACACAGGGCGGGCTATGCGGATAAGTGGATTTTCTTTCATAACAACAACGCCATCGTCGATTTCTCTAATTCAAATAATTTGAGAATAAACGTATGGAGCAACTGGAGTCGAAAATCCCCTATTTTTATTGCTGGTCATGCGCTGATAATCACAGGGTTAGTTGTTTGCGAGACAGTCAAGAGTGAATAAATATTAAGAAAATACCATAGGAGGGCCACTGTGCTGTGCAGGTTCAAACTAAGGTGCTTCTTTAAGTTGCTTGCTCTGTCGTTTTTCGCGTTTGGCAGTATAGGCATCAGTCAAGCGGCTCCTTTTGGCGTGGAGATGGGAGTCGCATTAAGTAAGCTAAAAGTCATAGAATCTATGGGTGACGATCTATACATAGTTGATCCCCCAGTAAAAAACGAAAATTTCGGAAAGTACTTCGCTTTCGTGAGTCCTGCACTCGGTGTTTGCGAGATATCCGCACACACCCCACCTGGACTGAAGGATAACAATAGTCTTCAGGAGCAAATGGAGAAAATTAAGGAGCAACTTGTAAAGATCTATGGGAAACACCTTCCGAATGAGCCGCCTAAGATTCTAGCAGGCCAAAAATTAATGTTTGGCGCGGCCAAGATAACGCAACGTGAATATGTTTGGTTGCTTAACCCGAAAACCAAAAAACATGAAGGAGTGGAGAAAATAAGGCTGAGAACTGTAGAGGCAAGAAACGGCGGATTCATTATGCTGAAGTATTCGTTTTCGAATATCACAGAGTGTCACCTTGGAAGCGATGGATCGAGCGCGACGGGGCTTTAGTAATGTGCGATTCTTGGCGTCCGGTTACCTCGCACTTTATGCCCGTCCATGAGAACCCTTGAAGCTCTGTTGTGCCGAGTGTTTCTTAGTCGCGCACTAGAACGTGCATGCGAGTCACCCATTCCTCGTTCCGGCGAAGATGGCAAAAGAGTCAATTGCTTCAGTGTTTCCATTGACCGCTTCGGTGAACCATACTTTCTCGTGACTGCTCTTTCGGGACCGAGGCTTCACGGCCTAGAGTGGACCGGTGAGCGATACGCGATTAAGCGAAGTATTGAGCTTTCCGATATAGACCCTCGTGATGTTTTCGTTGCGCACTATTATGGCCTGTCCGATATCAGCTACTCTGGCATTCTCGACTTGGCCATAGGTCGGATATTTTTCTGGCCTTATATCAAGATCCACACTAACCGCTTCTTTTCGAGAGTTGACCAGTATTTCTTCAACAAGAAAAAGCTGATTACAAAGCAGCGAATTGACCTATTGCGCTTCCTTGTGGATAGGCATCTTGAGGGCTCCCCGATCAGGGATACGATTGATTTAATGACTGCGCTTTACACTATAAAATGGGTGCTTCATCCTGATCGTGATTCACAACGCCTCAAACTGAGATTCTATCTTCGATCTCTTGTAGACACAGGCGAACTGAGGGAGTCAGATAGTGGCTATGAAGTTACTGGCAATGCGCTTCGTGCAATTGAAGAATACGAGGAGCAGGAGCGAAAGCACACAGAGAGTGTAAAAATTCAACGTAGGATCATGTGGCTGACATTGGCGATTGCATTTCTTACCGCCGTCCAAGCAGAGTTGCTCAAGCTCCCAACGATATTTAACCTTTCCGGCTAAAGCTTTTGGCATAAAGCGGCGGTCGAGGGGCGCGCCCCTCACCATGAATGCCAACGACGGCTTTCCTCAGGCGCCGATGACGGCTCTGGGTCGGGTCGAGACGCTCGCAGACGGATCGTCGTCGTGCAGGGAAGGACGGACACCTCAGTCCGGCCATGAGCCGCCACTGACCGTTACGTTTCACTTGCAAGTCGACGGCGCTCAGCTATGTTGAAGCAGTGGTATGACAGCAAGCCCTTGTCGGCCGGTGTGGTCATTAAGCGTGGCCGTCTTGAGGGGAGATTCTCCGTCTGTTTGGGAAACGCTGATTAAATCCGTTCGCCCTGAGCGGTCGAAGGGCATTCCTCGGAAGATCACGGGCTTTGACAGGCTCAGCCCGAACTGTAGGGAATAAATCAGTGTTTCCTTAGCGGTATGCGCGCGTTCCAGAAAGCCAGCCGCCCAATAACGAGAGAGACCGTCGAGAGAGTCATTCATGCGGACGCCCCTCGACCTCCCCGCTCTAGCGCTGGAAATGAAGGCGGCTCAAGACGCTGCGCGACAACTCGTGCCTTTCACGACGCGTCTGCCGGAGTTCGATCTCTCCGCGGCTTACGAGGTTGCGCACCTCGTTCATCGCGCGCGCCTGACCGAGGGTGCCAAGCCCGTGGGCCGGAAGATTGGTTTCACAAACCCCGACATGTGGGCCAAGTTCGGCGTGCGTGAACCGATATGGGCATACATGTACGATACGACGGTCGTTCGCTTGGGCGGCGTACACGTTACTTGCTCGCTCGGTAGGCTGGTCGAACCGAAAATCGAGCCTGAGATCGTCTTCGGCTTTCGCACCGCTCCCCGGGCCGGAGCAGGACCGCTGGAAGTCCTGAGTGCGATCGACTGGGTTGCGCACGGCTTCGAGATCGTGCAGTCGCACTTCCCGGGCTGGAAGTTCCAAACTGCGGACACTGTTGCTGACTGGGCGCTCCACGGTACCTTGCTTGTCGGCCCCCCGCAGCCCTTGGCTCGGCTCGGCCTGGATCCTGTCGCCGCGCTCGAGTCCTTCACGCTCACCCTGTCATGCGGTGATCGCCACGTCGAAACGGCCAAGGGCTCGAACGTTCTGGGCAGTCCACTCGCCGCCATCATCCACCTGTCGTCGGTACTGGCAAGGCAACCAGAGTACGAGCCCTTGCACGCTGGCGAGATCGTGACGACCGGAACGGTGACCACCGCGCAGTCCATCCGTGCGGGCGAGACCTGGCGATCCGAAGTGCATGGCATCGGACTTCCTGGCCTCACGATCGAGTTCTTGGAATGAGCATAGTGCAAGACTACCCACTGCTGGCACAGGATCGCACCGAAGCTCATCGAGCAATACACGGTCGTCTGTCCGGATCTGCGCGGCTACGGCGACTCCGACAACCCGCGCGATGGCTACGACAAGAAGACCATGACGCGAGGCATGCACGAGTTGATGCTCGGGCTGGGGGTTACGACGTACGCGCTGGTCGGTCACGACCGCCGCGGGCTGGAGGACTATCGCGCCGCGGCGTCTCACGACTTCGAGGACGACGAGATGGACCGCGCCAAGCGTGTGCCTTGCCCGGCGTTCGAGCGGACTGCCCGGGAGCGTTGTGGGTTGCTGCCCATGCGACCGAGTCCCTGGGCGACCGCTCGACGTGAACGTTTGGCATCAGAGTCGTCCCGTTCACTTCTTCTGCGGAGGCTGATCATGGGTGCATCTGCTCAACTTACCATCGAGAGACTTGACGTACGTGCAGTTGAAGTGCCGATGCGGATCCCGCTGCAGACCAGCAGTGGAACGATACGAATTGCCCCGCTCGCACTGCTGGACCTTCACACCAGCGAAGGCGTCACTGGCCGGACGTACTTGTTTTGCTACACACCGCTCGTCTTGAAGCCGGTGTGCAGTCTCATCGCAAGCCTCGAGTCCACTCTTCAAGGAGTGCCCCTCGCACCCCTTCAACTCAACCGCATGCTTCACTCACGGTTTCGTCTGCTCGGATCAAAGGGGGTCGTGGGCATGGCGCTGGCGGGGATCGACATGGCGGCCTGGGACGCGCTGGCGCGAGTTCAGGGGCAACCTTTGGCGCGCGCGCTCGGCGCCGACCGTGTCGAGGTCGGTGCGTACAACAGTTGCGGACTTGGCCTGATCGGCGCCGACCTTGCGCCACCGGAAGCGGAATCATTGGTCGCTTCAGGCTTCACGGCCATCAAGGTGCGCCTCGGTTACCCCACGCTTGAGACCGACCTCAAGGTGGTCAGGGCCGTAAAGTCTGCGATAGGAGGCAACGTTCATCTGATGTCGGACTACAACCAGGCGCTATCGGTCCCAGACGCCTTGCACCGAGTTCGAGCGCTAGCCGATGAAGGGCTGTACTGGATCGAAGAACCATGCCTCGCACAGGACTACCAAGGTTACGCCCGAGTTCGAGCCGCATCCACTTGCCCGATTCAGATGGGAGAGAACTGGTGGGGCCCCGTAGAGATGGCAGCGAGTCTCGCCGCGGGTGCGTCAGATCTCGGAATGCCCGATGCGATGAAGATCGGGGGCGTCACCGGCTGGATGCAGGCAGCGGCGCTGGCGGAGTCGGCTGGATTGCCAATCTCGACACACTTGTTCCCTGAGGTCAGCGTTCACCTCTTGGCCGCAACCCCGACACGACACTGGCTGGAGTTCGTCGACTGGGCCTCCCCAATCCTGGCGCAACCCATGGAGATCAAGAGTGGCAAGGCCTCATTCACGGAGGCGCCCGGTTCAGGTATCGAATGGGACGAAGCCGCGGTCAGCCGATATCTCGCACACTGATGCCTAGGCTTGCGATCGAGCGAACGGCCTGAATATAGAGCGCACTCCTGATGCAGAGCCAAACACGCGAAAGCTGCTTTATGGTCGGTACCGGCAACGTCGAACTAGGCTCGGTCAGCGTGTTGGGCGGCTTCATTCGGCTTCGCCACTACGGGCTGCTCGCCCGCGTGGTCGGGGCGGCGCCGCGCTGTCGCGATGGACCGCCATGAACACTCACGCGCCCCCGTCTCAATCCTCGCTGATGCCAAGGTCCTGTTGTGCTCTATCCAATGTGGATGAGCCGCACGTAGAATCCCCAGTATCACCGCCAGAGCGGCGGTTCAGTTCAACAAGGCTTATCCCTCGCGGCAGGCGCCCGCATGTCAAGCGACACGAAGATTTGACCCCCCATGGGTTAATCAACTCTCCGACGTGATTGGGGTGGGGGCAGCGGCCTTCTGCAGAACGTGTGCGCGCAATGGCGCTTCGGGGTGTTCCGCCGCCTGGTGACGGGCCAATGCGGGGGACGAGTGCGGAGGCCGGCACGCTGAGGACCGCGTGCCGGCGCCGTGTGGCGGGGCCTTACGCGCCCGCAGCCAGGGTCGGATAGTCGGTGTAGCCCTGCGGTCCCGGGGTGTAGAAGGTCGCGGGGTCGGGTACGTTGAGCGCGGCCTTGCGACGGATGCGCTCGGGCAGGTCGGGGTTGGCGAGGAAGGCGGTACCGAAGGCGACTGCGTCGAGCTTGCCGGCGGCGATCGCGGCCTCGGCTTCGTCGGCGCTGTAGCCCATGTTGCCGATCAGCACGCCGCGGAACATCGCCCGCGCCGGCGTCATCACGTCGCCGTGCTGCTTGCCGAAGAAGTCGCCGCGCATCAGGTGCAGGTAGGCGAGGCGGTAGTCGTTGAGGCAGCCGGCGAGCCATTCGACGAGGCCCACAGGGTCGCTGTCGACCATGTCGTTGTAGCTGTTGAGCGGCGACAGGCGCACGCCGACGCGGCCGCTGCCCCACACCTTGCACACCGCCTCGAGCACCTCGAACAGCAAGCGGGCGCGGTGCTCGCGCGGGCCGCCGTAGGGGCCGCCGCGCTGGTTGCTGCCGTCGCGCAGGAACTCGTCGAGCAGGTAGCCGTTGGCGCCGTGCACTTCCACGCCGTCGAAGCCGGCGGCGCGGGCGTTCTCGGCGGCGCGTGCGAAGCCGGCGACGATGCCCGGCAGCTCGTCGTCGCGCAGTTCGCGCGGCACCACATAGGGCTGCTTGCCCTGGGGCGTGTGCACCTCGTCGCCGGTGATCGCGAGCGCGCTGGGCGCGACCGGCTGGCGGCCGTCGTTGAGCAGCGGGTGGCAGGCGCGGCCGCCGTGCCAGATCTGCAATACGATGCGCCCGCCGGCGGCATGCACCGCGTCGGTGACCTTCTTCCAGCCCGCGACCTGGGCCTCGGAGTGGATGCCGGGCTCGTGCCAGAAGGCGGAGTTGCCCTCCATCGCCATCGTCGCCTCGGCGATCAGCAGGCCGGCGCTGGCGCGCTGGGCGTAATGGGTGGCCATCAGCTCGCCGGGTACGTGGCCGTCCTCTGCGCGGCAGCGTGTCAGCGGTGCCATCAGGATGCGGTTCGGCAGGAGGAGGTCGCCGGCCTGGAGCGGGGTGAACAGATCGGTCATGAGAGAACGGTCCTCGGTTGATAAGGGTGAATGAGGATGATGGATTGCATGGACCCGGGGCCGCGCAGTGTGCGAGGCTGTAGGCCCATCATCGAAGGCCCCGTCAGGCGTACTGGGGCGATCGGGCCCATACTTTCCGTGTATCTGCGCGACCCGGATGGAAATCTCATAGAGGTCTCCGAGCAGATTAGCGCCTAGCGCGACAGATCGCCGCTGCCTTGCGCGTCACCCATGCATCGCAAGCGCCTCATCCGATCTCGGCCAGGAAGCGTACGCGCGCGCTTTCCAGTTCAAGCCGTCCGGCGTCGTCCACAAGCCGCAGCGCTGCGCGGTGATAGGTCTCGAACGCGGCCCTGACCTTTACGGAATCCAGCGCGGGGGTGGGTTCCTCTTCTGCCTCGGTGGCCCATGCTTCGCCTGGGATGGGCTGGAGCGTTGCGTGCTTGGGGATGAAGTCCACCCCGCCGCCGTCCGCCGCGGCGGTCATCGGGCCGACCTTGGTGTAGTTGCGGCCTTTCCAGTGGAAGCGGGCGCCGGGCGGGAGCTTGTCGATCTTCATCGGTCTGCGCAGCGGAGGTGTCGGGGCCCACAGTCTATTGGAAGTGCGCCGCCGCTTGGGCGTTCAGGGCTGCGGCCGAGGCTTGATCGCGATGCGCAGGTGCTGGCTGAGGTCGCCGGTGAAGTCCAGCTGGCGGTAGTCGCGCTCGACGAAACACCACTCGCCGTCGATACGGGCGAAGCGGTCGTGGTAGCGGCCGCTGGCGATGATCTGCAGCGGCAAGGCGTCGGTGGCCTGCATCACGGTGAAGCAGGAGCGGGCCTGTGCGGTGCCGGCCGCTTCGTCGATGTCGAGGATGGGATTGGTGACGAGGTGGCGGGTGCGGGGGGTACCGCAGGGGTGGATGACGAGGATCTTGCGCCACAGGGCGAGCAGGCCGTCGGCGTCGAGCGGGCCGGCAGCGCCGGTCTCGATGCGGGCGTGGCGGAAGAGGGCGGCGGCGTCCTCGAGGCGGCCTTCGTCGATGGCTTCGGCGTAGCGGTAGAGGAGGTTGCAGATTGCGGTGGCGGCGGTGCTCATCGTGTGCTCCCGTGGGGGCGTCGCCCCTGCGTGGGGTGGGCGGAAACGAAAAAAACCGGGCGGCGGCATGTGCACCGCGCGCCCGGCCCAGGGACGATGGTGAGGCTCAGGCCGACAGCCCGGCGAGCATGCCGGACTTGACGGCACCCTCGATGTAGCCGATCTGCGCGCCGTCGCCCACCGAGCTGACCGGCACGCCGGCCGCTTCGAGCGCGCGCGCGAGGCTGTCGTCCGGACGGGCGCCGACGGCGAGCACCACCGAATCTGCCGCCAGGGTGTGCTGGACGCCCTCGGCGTCGGCATAGCGCACCGCCTTCTTGTCGATCGACTCGATCTTCACCTTGGTGTGCAGCGCCACGCCGTGCTCGCGCAGGGTGTCGAGCACGCGCCAGCGGCGCACGATCGACAGCTCGCGGCCCAGGCTGGGGCCTTCTTCCAGCACCACGACCTCGCGGCCGCGGTCGACCAGGAACTCGGCGAGCTCGATGCCGACCAGGCCGCCGCCGATGATGGCGACCTTCTTGCCCAGCGGCATCCACACCCGCGACAGGTTCTGGATGGCGTCGGTGCTGTCGGTGACGCCGACCAGGCTGCCAGCCTTCATCAGCGTGCGCTGGGTGAAGGACAGCTTGCGTTTGGCGATCTCGTCCGCGCGGTCATCGGTCATCAGCCGGCGCAACTCGTCGCCCGACCACACGTGGTCCATGTCGGCGCCGGGGATCGGTGGCGCATTGCGCTCGGCGCCGGTGGCGACGATGACTGCGGTGGCGCCGAGCTGGCGGACGAGCTCGGGGGTGGCGACGGTGTCGAGGCGGACGTCGATGTGCAGCTTCTTCATCTGCGTCGTCAGGTAGTCGAGCAGGGCACCGTTCTCGGCGTAGGCCAGTGCGGCGAAGAACAGCGTGCCGCCCAGCCGGCCGCTGCGCTCTACCAGGGTGACCTTGTGACCGCGCAGCGCAGCGGCACGCGCCGCCTCCATGCCGGCCGGGCCACCGCCGACGACGAGCACGTGGCCCGGTTTGACGGCCGGCACCAGGCGGATCTCGGCCTCGTGGCCGGTCATCGGGTTGACCGCGCATTTGACGCGCTGGTTGACGAAGATCTGGCTGACACAGGCGTAGCAGTAGATGCAGGGCCGGATGTCCTCGGGGCGGTTCTCGATCAGCTTGTTGGGCAGTTCGGGGTCGGCGAGCATCTTGCGCGCCATGGCGACGAAGTCGCACTGGCCGGCGGCGATGGCGTTGTCCGCGACCTCGGGCTCGAGGCGGCCGACGGCGATCACCGGGATCTTCACCGCCTCCTTGATCTCGGCCGCCCACAGCAGGAAGCCGGCCTTCTGCTGTACCAGCGGCGCCTCGGTGAAGGCCACGCCGGTGCTGGTGTTGGCGTAGGCCGAGACGCTGACCGCGTCGCAACCGGCGTCGGCGGCCATGCGCGCGAAGACCTTCGCTTCTTCCAGCGTGATGCCGCCCTCGGTGCGCAGCTCATAGGCGTCCAGGCGCAGCCACACCGGGTAGTCGGCACCGACGCGAGCGCGCACGCCGGCGATCACTTCGCGCAGGAAGCGGCCACGGTTCTCGATCGAGCCGCCGTATTCGTCGTCGCGCCTGTTGTAGTAGCCCGACAGGAAGCCGGCAATGATGTAGTTGTGTGCGGCGTGCAGTTCGACGCCGTCGAAGCCGGCACGCTGGGCGCGTTCGGCCGCGGCGGCGAACCATTCGATCATCTGCGCGATGTCGGCCTGCTCCATCACGCGGATCTTCACGCCGGCCTTCTCGCGGCCCTTCGACGAGCTGATGAAGGCGCCGAGCTCCTCCTGCGTCAGCGCGGCGAACATGTCGGTCTTGACCGCCGGCGGCATGGACGGCACCCACAGCTCGCGGCCCTCGGCGAGGTCGCGCACCGAGTTCTTGCCGGCGTGCTGCAGCTGGGCGGCGATCTTCGCGCCATGCTTGTGCACGCGGTCGACGATGCCCTTGAGCCCGGGGATGAACTTGTCGTCCGAGAGGCCCACCTGGTAGGGCTCGGCGGTGCCGTGCGGGTAGGCGATGGCGACCACGCCCATGGTCAGCAGGCCGGCGCCGCCCGCGGCGCGCGCTTCGTAATAGGCCTGGATGCGTTCGCCGCAGGTGCCATCGGCCTCGGCGAAGTTCGAACCCATCGGTGCCATCACGATGCGGTTGCGCACTTCCATGTTGCCGATGCGGCCGGGCTGCAGCAGGTTGTCGAAGGCTCCCATGGCGTGGCTTACCCCTTGGTCAGGAAATCGATGCAGCTGCGGTTGAACAGCTCACGGTGCTCAACCTGCACCCAGTGGCCGCACTGGTTGAGCAGGATCATGCGCGCGTTGGGCGCGTTCTCGATCACCTTCAGCGCGCCGGTGTGCGGGTTGAACTTGTCGTCCGTGCCCCAGAAGCCGAAGATCGGCGCCTTGATCTCGTGCAGGCGCGTGGTCATGTTCGGGACCATCATGGTCGAGAACAGGTTGGCCGGCTGCGACGGGGCGATGGCCGCGCGCTCGTTGATGATGCTGTCGTCGAGCAGGCTGGGGTCGAACACCTGCAGGCTCATCACATGGCGCATCTCGACCGGGCCCATCGGGCCCTTGGCGAAGGTCTCGACCATGCGCACGATGCCTTCCATCTTGAAGTAGGTCTCGCGCTCCTCGACGCCGCCGGGCGCCATCAGGATCAGGCGCTCGACCGTGTCCGGGTGGGCCAGCGCCTGGCCGAGCGCGATCGCGCCGCCCAGCGAGTTGCCGAGCAGGGTGCATTTCTCCACGCCGATCTTGCCCAGGAAAGCGTTCAGGCAGGTGACGAAGAACGCCAGGTTGTACTGCACGTCCGCGGGCTTGTCCGAGCGCCCGAAGCCGGGCAGGTCGAGCACGATGTTGCGGAAGCCCGCTTCGGCAAAGGCCGGGTAGTTGCCCTTGAAGTTGCTGTAGCCGCTCGCACCCGGGCCGCTGCCGTGCAGCCACACCACCACCGGCCCCTGGCCGACATCGAGATAGTGCAGGCGCAGTCCGCTGTCGAGTTCGGCGAACTGGTCGAGGGGGATGGGCAGATCGGATGATGAGGTCATTCGCGGGTCTCCGGGGGCTGGGTTGTCTTGTTGAGGGTCAGGCGCGCGCGACTGCGGCGTTGGCCGGCGGCGGCGTGGTGGCCTGGAGTTTGCGGCGATAGCGCGGCAGGGCGGCGAGCAGGCAGGCCGCGGTGAGCAGGTACAGCAGTACCGACGCCGCCAGTGCGTAGCGCAGCGCCTCCTGGCCGAGGCTGGGGTTCATCAAGTCGCTCAGGCCGCCGACGATGATCGGACCCAGGCCGACGCCCAGCAGCGTCATCGCCATGACGAAGATGGCCGTGGCCTGTGCCAGGCGGTGCGGCGGGAAGAGGTGGCTGATCGCGCCGAAACAGGGCACCGACCACCAGATCGCCGTGAAGCAGAAGCCCAGGTAGAACAGGTAGGCCTCGGGGACGGGGAGCGAGCCGATGTGGAAGGCAACGCCCGCCGGCCAGAGGTAGAAGGCCAGCCCGAGGGGGACGGTGATCACGCAGGCAATGATGGGAATGATCAACTGCCAGCCCGGGTCCTTGGCGACCATGCGGTCGGTGATGGCGCCGCACATCAGCGTGGCGATGGTGGAGGCGACGCCGCCGCCGATGCCGACGAGCAGGCCGGCCTGCTGCATGGTCAGGCCGTGCGAGCGGATCAGGAAGCTCGGGTTCCACGTCCCGATGGCGTAGCCCATGACGGCGGCGAGCGTGCCGGCGGCCACCACGAGCATGAAGGCGGGGGTCTCGAACAACGCGCGCAGGGTGCTGCGCCAGTTCTCGTCCTGCGCGCCGGCTGCGCTCCTCGCGGGTGCGGCGATGCGCGGGCTGCGCACGGTGAGCAGGAAGATCAGGCCGATGAGCACGCCTGGTGCGCCGATGACCAGGAAGGCGGTGCGCCAGCCGTAGGTTTCGGCGATCCAGCCGCCCAGGCCCAGGCCGAACACTGCACCGAGGCTGGGGCCCATGAGGAACACCGAGAGGGCGCGGGAGCGCTGTTCGGGCGGGTAGAGCTCGGACACCATCGCCACCGATGGCGCCGTGCCGCCGGCCTCGCCTACGGCCACGCCGATACGGAACAGCAGCAGCATCGCAAAGCTGGTGGCGATGCCGCACAGCATGGTCATCGCGCTCCAGGCGATGCAGGCGAGTGCGATCACCGGCTTGCGCCCGATGCGGTCTGCGAGGCGCCCGAAGGGGAAGCCGAACAAGGTGTAGAAGATCGCGAACGCGACGCCCGACAGCAGGCCGATCTGGGTGTCCGAGATGCCGAACTCGAGCTTGATCGGCTCGATCAGGATCGAGATCACCAGGCGGTCGATGTAATTGAAGATGTAAATCACCGCGAGCATGAAAAGGGCATAGTGGCTATGCCAGGTCACGCGGTGCGGGGCAGCGGGGCTCGTGCTCACGGCCATGTCTCCTAGTGTTTGTCAGCCGGGCGGGCGGCTCTTCTCTTTGTGCATGCCTATCCTCGGCTGCGCTGGCAAGCGTGGCATCGTCCATTCAGACGACGGTTGCAGGCAGGCGTTTCACCGTATGCGCTGTCGGCGTGGGTAGTCTCATTGGACGATGTCGATGGGGTGCGTCGGGAGAACACTGATCGCCATAGCGTCCCACGCCTGGCCAGGGTGTGGGTTGGCCAGAACGCATACGTGGAGACGATCGATGAGCTTTGCAGGCAAGGTGGTATTCGTGACGGGCGCTGCCCAGGGCATGGGGCGCGCCATCGTGTCCCATTTCGCAGCAGCAGGTGCGAGCGTGGTGGCTGCCGACATCAACGCAGACGCTGCGGCCGAGGCGGTTGCGGCGCTTGGCGAACGCGGCCTCGCGCTGGCCTGCAACGTGTCCGACCCGGCCTCCGTCAAGGCCGCCTTCGCGGCCGTCGATGAGCGCTTCGGCCGTGTCGATGTGGTGATCAACAGCGCCGGCATCGGTTCGGTCGACGCCTTCCTCGATACCCCCGACGACAACTGGATGCGGGTGATCGGCGTCAACCTCACCGGCAGCTTCCTGTGCTGCCGCGAGGGCGCCCGCCTGATGCAGAAGTGCGGCGCCAAGGGCGCGATCATCAACGTATCGAGCACCGCCGCGATGTCGGGCGAGGGGCCGAGCCACTACTGCGCCTCCAAGGCGGGCGTCATGGGGCTGACGCGCAGCATCGCGCGCGAACTCGCGCCCAGCGGCATCCGTGTCAATACCATCGTCCCCGGGCCGACCAACACGCCGATGATGGCCGGGATTCCCGACGAATGGATGCAGGCCATGATCAAGGCCATCCCGCTCGGCCGCATGTGCGAGCCGGAGGAGATCGCCCGCGTCGCCGGCTTCCTTGCCAGCGACGATGCCGGTTTCATCACCGGCCAGAACATTGCCGTCAATGGCGGCATGGCCTTCATCTGAGCGGCGGTGCCATGACCAACGCCGCAACCCCCGCCGACCTGCTCGCCCGCATCGACCGCCTGGAATCGATCGAAGCCATCCGCCAGCTTGCCGGAAAGTACTCGCTGTCGCTCGACATGCGCGACCTCGATGCGCATGTGAACCTCTTTGCGCCCGACATCCGCGTCGGTCGCGAGAAGGTGGGCCGGGCCCACCTCAAGGCCTGGGTGGATGACACCCTGCGCGACCAGTTCAGCGGTACATCGCACCATCTCGGCCAGCACATCATCGAATTCACCGATCCGGACCATGCCATCGGCGTTGTGTACTCGAAGAACGAGCATGAGACCGGCCCGGAGTGGGTAATCATGCAGATGTTGTACTGGGATGATTACGAGAGAATCGACGGGCGCTGGTATTTCCGCCGCCGCCTGCCCTGCTACTGGTACGCCACCGATCTCAACAAGCCGCCCATCGGCGACCGCAAGATGCGCTGGCCGGGGCGCGAGCCCTACCAGGGCACCTTTCACGACCTGTTCCCGTCCTGGAATGCGTTCTGGGCCGCGCGCCCGGACAAGGCTCAGCTGCCCGAGGTGGCCGAGCCGGCGCCGCTCGAATGCTTCCTCAAAACCCTGCGCCGCGGTGCGCCGGATCCGCGGATCCGTGTGCGCTGACACTGGCGTGACCGACCTGCAAGCGAGCCAAGCTCGACAACACGAAATGGAGATGGGCGCATGTCCGATTCCGCTGCTGTCCTGAACCCGCAGGCGGCCACCAGCAAGGTGGTGCCGCGCGAGCAAACCCAGGCCAAGCTCGACCAGCGTTCGCGTGCTGCGAACCTGATCAAGCCGGGCGACACGTACACGATCGCCGACCGCGTCGAAGAGCAGGCACGCCGTCTAGGCGACCACGTCTTCCTGATCTACGGCGACCAACGCTACAGCTATGCCGAGGTCGATGCCCGCGCCGATCAGGTCGCCCATGCCATGCATGCGCGCGGCCTGCGTTGTGGCGACGTGTGCGCGCTGGCGATGGAGAACCGGCCCGAGTTCTTCTTCTACTGGTTCGGTCTGGCCAAGCTGGGCGTGGTGGTCGCGGTCATCAACACCCAGGTCAGCGGCCGTCCGCTCGGCCACGCGCTGGAGTCGACGCGCGCCCGCGCCGTCGTGCTCGGCGAGGAGTGCCTCGAGAACTTCGCGCTCACCCCCGAGCGCCCGGCGCAGCCGCTGTACGTGGTCGCCGACCCCGAGAAGCCCGCCGCTGCCGAGCATCGCGCGCTGGCGAGCGCCGACCTCAGTGCCGACCTGAGCGCCGAGGTCGAGGCCGCCGCGCGCAGCCCCTTCCCGCGCGAGGGCCGTGCCGAGGTGCGCGCAGAGGAGACGATGCTGCTGATCTTCACCTCGGGCACCACCGGCCTGCCCAAGGCGGCACGCTACAGCCACATGCGCTGGATGTCCTCGGGCGACGTCATGCAGGTGACCCTCGAGGTGACGCCCGACGACGTCTTCTACTGCTGCCTGCCGCTGTACCACGGCGCGGCGGCGACCTCGGTGACCTCCACCGCGCTGAAGTCGGGCAGCAGCATCGTGGTGCGGCGCAAGTTCAGCACACGCGAGTTCTGGACCGACGTGCGCGCCAACGGCATCACCATCTTCCAGTACATCGGCGAGATCTGCCGCTACCTGCTCAACGCGCCCGCCCAGGCCAACGACCGCGACCACAGCCTGCGCGCCATGCTCGGCGCCGGCCTCACCGCGGAGACCTGGACGCGCTGGCTCGAGCGCTTCGGTCCGATCCAGATCTTCGAGGGCTGGGGTTCCACCGAGGCCAACACGGCGGTGATCAACGTCGACAACCACGTCGGGTCCTGCGGTCGCATCCCCGACTGGAACAAGACCAACTTCCGCCTGGTGCGCTACGACGTCGAGACCGAGTCGCATCCGCGCGACGACAACGGCCGCTACATCCTGTGCAAGCCGGGCGAGGTCGGCGAGGGCATCGGCTTCATCGTCAACCACCCGGAGATCGGTGGCGGTCGCTTCGAGGGCTATACCTCGCAGGAGGCGACCGAGAAGAAGATCCTGCGCAACGTGTTTGCCGACGGCGACGCGTTCTGGAGCTCGGGCGACCTGCTGCGCTATGACGACGAAGGCTACTTCTACTTCGTCGACCGCATTGGCGACACCTATCGCTGGAAGAGCGAGAACGTGTCCACCGCCGAGGTGGCGGATGCGCTGTCCGACTATCCGGGCATGGAGCTGGTGAACATCTACGGCGTCAAGGTGCCCGGGCACGAAGGTCGTGCCGGCATGGCGGCGATCGTGATGCAGCCGGGCAGGGTGTTCGACCCCGAGGCCTTCTTTGCGCTCACCGAGGCTCGTCTGCCCCGCTACGCGGCGCCGCAGTTCGTGCGCGTGTCGAGCGCGGCCGATCTCACCACCACCTACAAGCTGCGCAAGGTCGATCTGCAGCGCCAGGGCTATGACCCGAGTGCGTTCGACGACCCCCTGTTCGTGCGCGACGAGCGGGCCGGTACCTACCAGCCCTATTCGGAAGAAGCACTCCAGCGCGCCGGTTTGCCGCCCTTCGCCTGAACGCCCGCAACGGGGTCGAGACCGCCATGGCGCCTTCGGGCGCCATTTTTCTGGACCTAGTCCATTTGGACGATGTTTGCCTTGCCGGCTTGCGACAATCTCAGCACCGTGCAGGAGGAGACATCTGGACGGTAGTCGCGGCAAAGCGGCGTCGTACCCGGTTCCTGCAGGCGGCGTGTGGCATGAGCGCCTGAGTGTGGATCGCGAAGGAGAAGGACATGATCACCAAGGCCCTGCTGTGTGGCTGCGTCATGGGGTTTCTTGCAGCGTTTGCTGCGATGCTGGATCGGGGGCATGCCCGGGCGCTTGACTCCCTCGTGCAGATGCCGGCCTGTGCCGGTGCTGCGGAGCAGTGCCAGAACGCGAATGCGGCGGTCAACGGTTCCACCGATCGTTTCTTCATGATGCTCGCAATGCACTGATCGCCGGCGCGCTTGCTGCTGCCGGGCAAAGACAAGGATGCCCTGCTTTCGATATGCGAAAGCAGGGCATTTTCCATCGTGGGGTGGCCCTCAGTCGGTGGTTCGGGTGATATGGGCCATGCGGACGACGTAGGCGCGGATCGCGTCGGCGTCGTCGGCTGCGAGCGTATCGGCGAAGCTGGGCATGCCGCGCGCGGCCAGCAGGCCTTCGACAAGGGGGCGGCGGAACAGCGAGGCCTCGGCCAGGTAGGGGGAGTGGCGAAGGTCGGGTATGCCGCCGCCGGCGACTGCGCCGGCGCCATGGCACTGCATGCAGTAGCGGGCGTACAGCTCGCCGCCACGGCGCACTGCGGTAGCGCTGCCGGTGTCCGGCGGCGCTGCACGCATGGGCAGGCTTTCCGCCTCCGGCATGGGTGCTGTCCCGCCCAGCTTCCATACGAACACGCCACCTGCGGCGTTGCCACCGCGGCGGGGCAGTAGCACGCTCGAGCTGAGGTGGATCGAGCTGCCAAAGCCGGCCGCGGCTGCGATGTACTGCTCGCCGTCGAGCTCGTAGCTGATCGGGCCGCCCAGGATGTCGAGCCAGGTGTCCGACTGCCACAGGCGCTCGCCCGTGCGTGCATCGAAAGCTGCCAGCCCCTCTCCGCCCACGCCCTGGAACACCAGCCCGCCGGCGGTGGCGAGTACGCCGCCGTTCCATGGCCCTGCATGCGGTGTGCGCCATGCGGCACTGCGTCGTACCGGGTCCCAGGCCAGCAGGTGGCCGCTCATCGACTGCCTGGCCTGGTCGATGATGGCGGCGTCGGGCGGCACGGGCGGGTTCGGCACGCCGGTGTTCCAGCGTCCGGGTTCGAGCCTGAAGTCGGGCTCCTTCATCATGAAGCCGACGTTTTCCTGGGCGGGGATATAGACCAGGCCTGTGTGCGGGTTCCACGCCATCGGCTGCCAGTTGTGGCCACCCAGCTGCGAGGGCTGGACCATGAAGGGCTGGCCGGCAGGGTAGCGCGCGCCTGCGGCCTCCACCGGCCGTCCGCTGGCCGGGTCGATATGGCTGGCCCAGTTCACCGGCACGTACTTGTCCGCGGCCAGCAGCTCGCCGGTCGCACGGTCGAGGACGTAGAAGAAGCCGTTCTTGGGGGCCTGCATCAGGACCTTGCGCGGCGCTCCGTCGATCTCCAGTTCGGCGAGGATCATGTGCTGGGTGGCGGTGTAGTCCCAGCTGTCTCCGGGCGTGGTCTGGTAGTGCCACACGTACTCGCCGGTCGCGCGGCGGACCGCGACGATCGACGACAGGAACAGGTTGTCGCCGCCTCCCGGACTGCGCAGGTCGCGGTCGTGCGGTGAGCCGTTGCCGACGCCGAAATAGAGCAGGTCGAGCTCGGGGTCCCAGGCCATCGCGTCCCAGACCGTGCCGCCTCCGCCATAGCGCCACCATTCTCCCTGCCAGGTGGGCAGCGCAAGTGCTTGCAGCGGAAGGTCCGAGATCGCCCCGTCCGGGCCCTCTGCCGGGTTGCCGGGCACGGTGTAGAAGCGCCAGCGCAGGGCGCCGGTCGCGGCATCGTAGGCCGACACGAAGCCGCGCACGCCGTACTCGGCGCCACCGTTGCCGATCATCACCAGTCCGTCCGCTACACGCGGTGCGCCAGTGATCGTGTAGGGCAGCTCGGGATCGAAGGTCGGCGTGGACCACAGCAGGCGCCCGTCGCTGCTGTCCAAGGCCTGCAGGCGGCCGTCGATGGTGGGGACGAAGACGCAGCCCGCCGCCAGTACGGTGAGCATTGTCTTCAAGGGAGAGCAACGCATGTGGGGACTCCTTGGGGATGAATGCGGCCGCGGGATGCGGATGACTCGTGCATGATCGGGCGCCGGCGGGGCGCCCGAATCGTCCGTCCGGATGGGATCCTCCGCCCCGCCTAGTCGATTTGAACGATTGCCCCCTGTGGGCGCTGTGGCATCGTTGCGCTCAACACAGGGCCGGACAGTGCCCGCATACGCGAGGTAAGGGAGCATGGGTCTCAAAGGAAACGCAGGAATCGTCGGCGCCGCGCAGTACAGGCCGGAGAAGTACGCGACCGCGCCGCGGATGTTCCATCTCGAGCAGGTGGCCGACCTGGCCGGCCAGGCGCTTGCCGATGCGGGGCTCAAGGCCTCGGACATCGACGGCCTGGTCATCCACGGCCCGCAGTTCCACGAAGCGCAGGTCTTCGTGCCGGCGATGGCGGCTGAGTACCTTGGCCTGTCGCTCAACTTCGCCGAAGTAGTCGATCTGGGCGGGTGCTCGTCGGTGGCAGCGGTGTGGCGCGCGGCGATGGCGGTCGAGATGGGCCTGTGCCAGGCCGTGCTGTGCGTGATTCCCGCGCGCATGGCGCCCTTCGGGCCGGACGAGGATCCGAGCTGGATGGCGCGGGCGATGCGCTTCGGTGGCCACAGCACCGCCTTCGGCGCGCCCGAGGCGGAGTTCGACCTGCCCTATGGCCACATGGGCCAGAACACCGGCTACGCAATGATCGCCCAGCGCTACGCGGCCAAGTACGGTTACGACCCGGTGGCGATGGCCAAGATCGCGGTCGACCAGCGCACCAACGCGCTCGCCAACCCGGACGCCAGCTTCTTCGGCAAGCCGCTCTCCATCGAGGACGTGCTCGCCAGCAAGATGGTCGCCGAGCCGCTGCGCGTGCTCGAGATCGTGATGCCGGTCGCCGGCGGTGCGGCGGTGATCGTCGCCTCCAAGGAAGTGGCGGCACGCGCGAAGAACCGCGGTGCCTGCATCACCGGCTTCGGCGAGCACCTGTACTTCAAGTCGCCGACCTACGCGACCGAGATGACCGACACGCCGATCGGCCCTGCGGCCGAGCGCGCCTTCGCGATGGCGGGCATCCAGCGCAGCGACATCCACGCCGCGCAGATCTACGACTGCTACACCATCACCGTGCTGCTGACGCTGGAAGATGCCGGCTTCGCGCCCAAGGGCGAGGGCATGCGCTGGGTGCGCGAGCACGACCTGACCTACAAGGGCAACTTCCCGATGAACACCCACGGCGGCCAGCTCAGCTTCGGCCAGAGCGGCACCGCGGGCGGCATGTCGCAGGTCATCGAGGCCTTCCACCAGATTTCCGGCCGCGCCGGCGAGCGCCAGCTCAAGCGCTGCGACACCGTGTTCGTCTCGGGCACCGGTGGCGTGATGAGCGAGCAGGGCGCACTGATTCTCCAGGGAGCATGACGAGCATGTCGACCAACAAACCGCTGCCGACACCGACCGAGATCTCGGCGCCGTACTGGAACGGCCTCAAGGAAGGCCGCCTGACCCTGCCGCACTGCAAGTCCTGCGGCCACTGGGTCTTCTTCCCGCGCCGTCACTGCGACAAGTGCTGGTCGCAGGACCTCGAGTGGAAGGAGGTCAAGGGCACCGGCACGCTCTACACCTACACCCTGACCCGCGTCCCGACGCTGCCCGACTTCGCCGACGAGATGCCGCAGAAGATGGCGGTGGTCGAGCTCGACGAGGGCGTGCGCATCAATACCACCCTGATCGGCGTGGATGAATCCGAGATCAAGGTCGGCATGCGGGTGAAGCCGGTGTTCGACACCGTGAGCGCAAATGGCACGGCCCTGCTGCGCTTCACCGCCGCGGACAAGGATATGGCCGAACGCATCGACAGCACGCCCGCGGCGCTGGCTGCGGCCGCCGAGGCGGCGGCGAACTCGGCCGAGGTGGCCGACAAGCGCCAGGTGCGCTTCGACGACGAGGCGGCGATGAAGTCGCTGGTGAGCGAGGCCTACTCGGCCTGGAGCAACCAGATCGTGGTCGATCAGGCCTTGATCGATGAGTTTGCCAAGCTGTCGGGCGATGACTACTGGATCCACACCGATCCCGAGCGCGCGCGCAAGCAGAGCCCCTTCGGCGGCACCATCGCCCACGGTGCGCTGGTGCAGGTGCTGCAGTCGCGCCTGCGCATCCCGCTCGACTACGAGGTCGTCGGTTTCAACAACATGGTCAATTACGGCTCCGACCGCCTGCGCTTCCCGGCGCCGGTGCCGGCCGGTTCGCGCATCCACGCGCGCTCGCGGGTCAAGTCGGTGGAGAAGCTGCCCAAGGGCATGCAGCTGACGATGGAGATCGTCACCCATGTCGTCGGCAGCGAGCGGCCGTCCGTCATCAACGACCTCGTGATCCTCTACATGTGAGGCGCCGCCGTCCCGCGGTGCCTGATGTGCAGTTGTTCCTGTAGTGAGCAGTCGTAGTACCTGCAGTTTCGTTGCATGGCTGTCCCTCCTCTTTTCGAGGCCGCCTCCCCGCAAGGGTTGGCGGCCGTTTTTTGCTTCCTCGGCCGGAGAGGCCTAATTGGGGTCGTCTCAGAACACGAAAAATGGAGCACGTTAAGCCGATTGGATTGGCCGCCGCATCCCACACTTAGGCCCGGTGTGGCTCGCGTCGGCGAAGCTCGCCTGGGTGCGACGGCCCAGCAGGTCGTAGGCGCTGTAGCTCTGGGTGCCGTTGGCGTAGCCTGTCCATTGGTACAGGTCGTTGGTCCAGCTCTGGCTCACGATTTCCTGCACGGGGTTGCGGGTGTAGGTGAGGGTCTGGTCCTGCGCGGTGCCGGCGAGGTTGTGGCTGAGGCTGGCGAGCGCGCCCTGGGGGCTGTAGCCGTAGCTGGTGGTGGTGACGTAGAAGGGTTGAGCTCACGAAACGGGAGAATCGTTTGGTAGTGGCGTGGCCATGTACGGCAATCTGCCGTATTATTTCGACAGGAGGACAAGACCATGCCCACAGCCACTTCTACCGCCCGCCTCGAAGCCCGGATCAGCACCGATCTGCATTCGATGCTCAAG
>ERZ761607.1924-NODE-1924-length-24013-cov-5.536021_pt1 | contig 24013 bp, 15 predicted proteins | sample MGYA00511164_ERZ761607 | MGnify/ENA primary metagenome ERZ761607 (study PRJEB28899, sample SAMN02445080) | bioreactor sludge metagenome | biome: EBPR sludge | place: Australia: Brisbane, Thorneside Wastewater Treatment Plant | collected 2011-06-22 ... | reverse complement strand
ATCCGATCCCGGGAATGCCCCCGTATCGGGCCGCACCGAACTCCGGCCCGTCAGTGGGAAACTCCGTCCCGCCTGATCACCTTGACCACGGTCAGCCAGAGTATCCGGAGATCGAACAGGAACGAGCGCCGCCGCAGGTACTCGACATCCAGCGCGACCTTGTCCGGGATCGGCAGTTCGTCGCGCCCGTTGACCTGGGCCCATCCGGTCAGTCCGGGCACCAGTTCATGCACCCCGCGCTCCGTGCGCAAGGCCACCAGATCGTCCTGATTGAAGAGCGCCGGGCGCGGGCCGACGAAACTCATGTCGCCGGCAAGAATGCTCCAGAGCTGCGGAAGTTCGTCGAGACTGGTCTTGCGCAGAAAAGCCCCGATCGGCGTCAGCCAGGCATCGGGATCCTGCAGCAGGTGGGTCGCCACCGCCGGCGTGCCGATGCGCATGCTGCGAAACTTGGGCATCCGGAAAATCCGGTTATGGCGTCCGACGCGGTCGGACCAGTAGAGCGCCGGACCGGGGGAAGTCAGCCGCACCGCAGCCGCAACGATCATGATGGGCAGGATCAGGACCACGCCCGCGGTCAACACCAGAAAAAGGTCAAAAAGCCGCTTCATCTCCCCAGCATTTCCGCAAGCCCGTCGGCGAGCGATACCCGCGCCCGCCAGCCCAGATCCCGTGCGATCCGCGCCGGGGAATACCAGGCCGAACCCAGCAACCGGTCGAGCACTTCGCTGTCGAACGGCATCCGCCTCTTCACGATCGCCTCCAGTCCGTCCGCCCCGAATGCCACGGCGCGCAGCAACCCTCCCGGCACCGCCCAGGAGCATCGCGGCATCCCCAGAGCCGAACGCAGCGCATCGAACAACTCGCGCCCCGACGGGGCTTCGGATGATGCCACGATGTAGGTTCCCCCGTTGGCCCGGTCATCGCCGGCAACCAGCCGCATCGCCGTGACGACGTCATCGACATGCACCAGGGAACGATGGTTGCCCGTTTCCGGCAGCGGCGGAAACAGACCGCGCCTGACCAAGCGCCCCATGCGTTCCAGGTTCCCGCGGCCTCCCGACCCATAGACCATCGCCAGGCGCAGGTTGGCCACGTGCATTCCGAAACGCCTGCCGGCATCGATCACCTCCTCCTCGGCCGCCCGCTTGGCCTGGCCATAAGCGGTCTCCGGCTGCCCGGGGAAATTCTCGTCGGCGCAGCACCTGCCCGGTTCGGCCATCGCCTTGACGCTGGAGAGGAAGATGAATCGCTTCACCCCCGACTGACCCGCCGCGTCGACCAGATTTCGTGTTCCCTCGAAGTTGACCTGCCAGTGCATCGCCGCATCATCACCCGTCAGCGAGGAAAACGCATGCGCATGGCCGGCACAATGGAAGACCCTGTCCACTCCCCTGCATGCTGCGGTCAACGCCGATTTGTCGGCCAAATCGGCGACCAACGAATCGGCGCATACAACGGGTTGTCGTGACAGGCGGCGGCAATTCGCACCGTCTGCCTCAAGTTCCCTGAGCAATCGCCGGCCAATGAACCCGGTTGCGCCGGTAACCAGATTCACCGCGTGTCGCCCGCAACCTTGGGCCGCCGCCCCCGGTGCTTCCAGAGAAAGCGCGCCATGCTGCCCAGATGCCAGCGCAGATGGCGCAGACTGCGACGACTGTCGCGTCGCGCATCGTGAATGACGCCTGCCTTCGGGCAGGCCAGTATCTTCATCCCCTTCTGCCACAACCTGGCACAGATATCGACGTCTTCGTAGTAAAGGAAAAAGCGCTCATCGAAACCACCCAATTCCTGAAAATCGCGGCTACGAAAAAGCATGAACATTCCAGCCACCCATTCCGGAGCAAATTCCGCCTGGCCTTCGCGGACAACATAGCGGCCATCGCTCCTCCCGAGCGCCTTCATCAGCAATGAAGCCGGCGTAGGAAAGCGCCGCATGCTGTCTTCGATCTTCCCGTCGGGCGATTTTACCAGCGGCGCCACGAGCGCCACGCGATCGTCAGCGAGCGCGGCGGACAGGACAGGAAACGGATTCCGGTCGAATTCGATATCCGGATTCAACGGACAAAAGAACGTCTGGGTGCAACAGGCAAAGGCTGCATTGTGATTGGCGCCGAAACCCCTTGGCTTCGCGTTGCCGATGACCGTCAAACGCGCGTCATCGGGCAATGCCACCGATTCCGGAACATTCAAGGTCAGGATGATCTGGGCGACTTCCGGGAATGCCAGAAGTTGTCCGACGAGCCTCGCCACCATGTCGCCATGTCCGTGGCTGACGATGGAAACCGCGATCAAGCGGACCCCCGTGACGATTCAGGCACAGAACGAAACGCCCTGACACCATGAAAGACGCAACGGGAAAACGCCGATGCCATCAAGTCACCCCGCCAAGCTTCTGATACAGCGTCCTGTACTGCCCGTCGCGACCGAACGACGAGACCAGTTCATCGTCGAGCAAGGCGGGATAATCGCGGGTCCGGAGAGTGGAAAGCGCTTGCATGGCACGTTCAGGCGACCGGGAGTCCAGCCATTCGCCCAGCTGCCATCGCTTCACCAGACGAGCCGCCTCGGTGTTCTCTGGCGAGAAACACAGGATGGGGCGCCGGGCCTTGACATAGTCGAAGAACTTTCCGGTGATCACTTCATCGCTGCTGGCCGGATCCGTATGCAGGATCAGCAGGTAGTGCATTCCCTGCATGACATCGAACACTTCGGCATGCGCCACGGAAGCATTCACTTCAACGAACGGGAAGTCCTTGAGATTGATGCGGGACAGGCGCAGCGAGCCGTAGAAGCACAGGCGGATGGGGATTCCTGTCTCGATCGCACTCGCCATTGCGCGCAGCAGCGGCTCGACATTCCGATACCCGTGCTCATCGTCGTCCGCCATGCCGAAATAGCCGATACGCAAGTCCGCGGACTGGCTCGCCTGGCGAACCGGACAAGGCTTGCCGGCGTATCCGTTCATCATCAGCAGACCCTTGTTTTCGAGAAGCAGATCCGGAAACAGGCGCTTCAGCTTCTCGAACATCGGTTGCGAGGCAAAAGCAACGAGATCGGCCCTCTTGAGACTGAACCGTTCGAGCCAGCGGGAAACCATCGAAGCGAATGTGCCCCTGGGCGAGAATATCGTGCTCCCATTCCAACTATCCCGATAATCCGCAACCAGATCGATGCGATCACCGAATTTCCTTTTCAACAGCCCGCCGACCAGCTGCATGCTATGGGGGGGGGTCGAAACGATCAAGGTGTCCACGCCCTTCGATTCGATCAGTGCGGCAGCGGCGCGATGGTACTTCGGCACCATGAAGAGACCAAGGTCCGGAATCACCAGGGAAGTGACAACCCTCTTGACAACTCGCAACCGGGACAACCAGACGCTGGCCGAGCCGGCGGGGTGATGTCCGATTCTCATCAGGCTGTTCTGGACCGATCTCTTCAATGGATCACTCAGATAGGTGACACCCACTCCAGTCAGCAGGTCTCTGAGCCCGAGATCTCCGAAATCCGCACCATCGGAGGTAAGAACATTCACCTCGCAGCCCCGATCCTTCAGGTAGCGCGCCAGATGCACAACGCGCGCAACGCCACCCACGGAAGCCGCATAGGGGACAAAATACTGACAGATGATCAGCACCTTGCGCGGCATCGACGAGTCAGACAAGCCGTTCGATCTCATGCAGCAGCACCCGCCCGGCGGCCTCATAGTTCAACTTCCGGGCAGCACCGTCGGCAGCCAGCTTGTAACCGTGGATCGACTCATCCGTCAGTTGTTCGAGCGCGGCAGCCAGGGCCTCGGGTTCGAAGGAATCGGCGATCACCCCCAGCGAATACTCCTCGACGATCCGTGCCATCTCGGTCGAAGGGCCAATGGCAACCGCAAGTCGCGCCTGAATGAACTCGAAGAACTTGTTGGGCAAGGCATGCTCGTGGTTGAAATTGACCGGAGGCAGGAGATAGATTCCCACATCGTACCGGTTCAGGTGACGGCATATCTCCGGCATCGCGACCGGCTCGACAAAGCGCACCCGCTGGTTCTCCCTGGCCATTTCGCGCAGTTCCGCCATGTAGACAGGATCGGTTTCGACCAACATGAAATCCAGCGTGAATCTCTCGCCCAAATGACGCATCATCCTGACCATCGCGCCAAGATGCCGGGAGCGGATGGCCGATCCGTGATGGATCAGGCGAACCCTGCCCGGCAGACCTGGAGACGGCTCGAGGTCCTGCTGCAGCGGGGCATTGAATACCACGCTTGCAGTTACGCCATATTCCTTCGCGTATTCGTCGGCGATCCCTTGGCAGACCGTCGTCATCGCAGCCGCCCGGGGCAGATAGCGGGAGCACAGCGCTTCGTGATACGGAGCAAACAGCAGCCTCCACAGCCACTTGTCATCGAATTCGCGGGGAGAGTATTCGTGCGCATCGACGAGAACCGGCGTAGTACCGGCCAGATGAAGTGCCAGCGGAAGCGCGGCAATGTCGTTGGCAATCAGCAGGTCGAAGTTCCGCCCCTGAATCGCCTTCAGCCCGTTTCGCACCTGCGGAAGATTCCAGTAGTAACCATCGAAAAGTCTGAATAGCAGCTTGATCGCCCATTTCGCCTTTTGAAGGAAGCTGACCGGCGGCCTTCCTATCTGGAGAAACTCGATGTCGGCTTCCGGTGTCGGCCCGAATCCGGACACGGTGACGCAGTAATTTCTCTCCAGAAGTCTGACCTGGCGCATTACTCGCGGGTCGTTTCGGATGACCGAGAACGAAATTATCAATACTCTCTTCATGTTCTTCCGGATCGCTGAGATCAGGCCACGAAGCGGCTGTACCACCGCGAAAAGTTTATCCAGCGCCACACCTGCCAGGAGAACGGCTTCCTGCCCGTCGCGATCAGATCGAACTCCTTGAGAACCTCGGCCTGAACGAAGAATGGAAGATGCAGGTCGGCGCGCAGCCAGCCACGCACCGTTTCCGCCATTCCCAGCAGCCACTCCTTCTCCGGCGTCTCGAAGCCGATCTTGTCGCGCCGGTCCAGAACATCATCCGGAACGATACCGCGCATCGCAGTCCGGAAGATGTACTTGGTTTCACCCTCCGGCGAAATCAGGTAGGCCTCCGGCAGCGACAGGAGAAAGTCAGCCAGTTCGCGCGTCAGGAAAGGCACCCGGCTCTCCACGGAAAAACGCATCGAGTTTCGATCCCCATGCCGGAGCAGCGCCGGAAGGCCGCGTTGCGTGAGTGAGCGAGCCAGTTCGGCAACCAGTCGCCGGCACAACTCGTCCTGCGCCGCACGGACTTGCGGATGACGGCGGACGATCCCCCTTTCCTCAAGGGGCGCCGCGTTCATCCAGGCAGGCAAGGTCTGCATTCCGTTGAGCCGCCGCAGAAGATCATTGAGAGGGGTTCCCCGAGTCAGTTCGGCGACCGCCCGCTTGGCGCCCGCCAGGCGGCTGCGACCGGGCCACCTGGCCCACTCATCGAGGAAATGCCAGGCCTCCGAGTAACTCCCCTGCTCGAGCAGGCTGCGGATGCGCTGCCCGGGATAGCCGCTGTAGCCGGCAAGCAGTTCATCGGCCCCCTGCCCATCCAGGGTGACAGTGACACCCTGCTCCTTCGCCAACCGGAACACCCGGTATTGTGCGTAGATGCTGGTACTGGCAAAAGGCTCGCCCTGAACCTGAATCATGTCGTCCAGATCGGCGGCGAGTTCGCTGGCGCTGACCACCACCTTGTGCGGCACCGCACCCACATGCTGGTTGATGCGGTCGACCCATCCCTCTTCGGAGACCACGCTGCCGCGCGCGATATAGCTGAATGTGTTGATCGGCGCATCCGGCGCCACATGGCGCATCGCACACACCACGGCCGAAGAGTCGATGCCTCCCGAAAGGGCGGCGCCCAGGGGAACGTCGCTGCGCAGATGCAGACGGATGCTGTCGAGAAAGCGCTCGCGCAGCTGCTCGGCCGCTGCGGCGAAACTGAGATCCCGCCGCTCGGCGATCCGGGGTTGCCACCAGCGCACTGGGTCGGACAGCCGTCCGCTGGCAATCTCCAGCTCAAGAACGTGACCAGGCTGGAGATGGAATACCCCGTCCAGGAAAGTTCGGGGGCCGCTGTCGTAATCGCCATGGACGAGATAGTCATAGGCTCGCTGCCAGTCGAGTTCGACCTTGACCTGCTTCAGTTCCTTGATCGCCGGAATCTCCGACGCGAACAGGAAATCCCCACCTTCCAGAGTGTAGAAGAAAGGTTTGATGCCGAATGCATCGCGCACGCAGGTGATCGTCCCTTGCTTGCGATCGAGCACAACGAACGCAAACATGCCCACCAGACGCAACAGGCAGTCACGCCCCCACTGACGCCACGCCGCCAGCAGCACCTCGGTATCCGAATTGGAGGCGAAACGATGGCCCAGCGGTTTCAGTTCTTCCCGCAATTCCCGGTAGTTGTATATCTCGCCGTTGAACACGATCGAGAAAACACCGTCAGCCGACTGCATCGGCTGATGGCCGCCAGACGTCAGATCGATGATCGACAATCGAGTATGGGCGAGCGCTACCGTCGCCGTGCCAAGGCTGACGAGTTCCTGCCCGTGGTCGTCCGGCCCCCTGAAACGCAATGCCCGCGCCGCATGGCCCAAAGCCGCCTCAACATGAGGGCTGTCACCGCGCCACACACCGCCGAGAATGCCGCACATGGCGTTAGGCGTACCTCACGGCCAGGCTGCCAACAGGCTCCAGATCAGCACCGGCGGACACGTCAGACGATTGGGTACCCGGAGATTTCCGCGTGCGATCCTCAGGAAAAGGTCCTCCACCATCAATGGCAGCTCTGGCAGCCAGGAACATCATCTTTCGCGTTTCAATGGTCATCTCTTGTCGGCGTACCTGGCCGAAGCCCACCAGCGCAATTAGCGATCAAACACCCAGAAATCGCGCCGCCACTCTTCTGAGTCGGGAGCCGATGCCGCTGCGATAGCGCAAGCCGGCGGGCAGCATGCGCCAGACCCTGCGAAGGATGGATATCAGGCTGGCGCGGGTTACACTAGCCTTCAGCAACGTCGATTCGAACAGAGCCGGTTTCTGTACGAAGCCGAACTGTTGCGCTTGTCGCAGACCGGGGTTCCGCACCAGCGCCCGCAGTCTCGCAAAGAAGGGGCGGCTCAAGACCTCCCAGTGGAAACCCTCGACGAAGAACGCTTCGGATCTTTCGCGACAACGCTTCCGATAATCTGGGTCGCCAACAAAACGATTGACCTCCCTGACCAGGCCTTCCGTATCGCTGGAGTCAACGACGGCCCCGGCGCCCGACTCCCGCACCACCTGCTCGACGAAGGTCGTCCTGAATGCAAGGATCGGCAATCCCGCCGCCATGTATTGCGAGAGCTTGTTCGGGCAGCAGTTGGCGTAGTTCAGACCCGTCGGGGTGTATGGAATCAGCCCGACATCGAATTCCGCGGCGGCCGCCACGAGTTCCGATTCGTCCACCGCCGGAGCGAAAATCACTCTTGTTCCGTGGATCCCCAGCGACTTGGCCAGCCGGATCATGTCGTGCCGGTATTCGTTGTCGGGACCGCGCAAGACCAGCACGGCTGCCGAATCGGTCCGGGGCCACGCCTTGATCAGGATGTCAATTCCCCGCGCCGGTGCGAACCCTCCCTGGAAGAGGAAACGGCATTTGCTGCCTGCCTTCCCGGTATTTTTCGCAGCCTCGCGCGCCGGAAGCTTCGCAGCGATCGGCTCGGCATTGGGCGTACAGAAGAACGGGACCCCGTACAGCCGGGTCATGTGCGCTGCGAGACCGGGCGTTACCGTCTGCGCGTAATCGACCTGCGAGACCAGCCGCTTTTCCAGCGAAACCCAGAAATCGTGCTCGAAACCGGCTTGGTCGACATCGGCTGCCGGCCAGAACTCATGCGCATCGTAGATCAGCGGTACCTTGAATCGCTCCTTGAGAAAGACGCCGGCGAGCAGGGTGTCGAGGTCCGTCGCAATGACGGCATCGACGCCGACCAGGTTGTCCGCATGGCGGATCAGGGTGTAGGCGACGTCCAGAATGTAGGAAACATGCCAGCGGAAGTGACTGAAGCGCGCTGAATCGCCACAGTCCAGAACAGCCCGCAATTCCCTCTCGCTGACCGATCGAATCGAGATCAGTGCGGCGAACTCGAGCAGTGCTCGCGATTGCTCCTCGGAAAAAATCAACTGCTTGATGACCCCCAAATCGTCAATGCACTCGCGGCGCGGGATCGACCAGACGAAACCGGCATCCCGGCTCCCGCTCTCGGTCGGGGCGCTGTTCGGAATTCGGCTGACACCCAATTGATGCACCACGCAGTCCGGACCGACGCTGGCGGCAATCCAGGCGCAGCGCGGGTCGCGTTCGGGCTCGTGCGCCACCAGCAACAAGACGTTCGATTGCCGTTCCCCACCGACCCCGGTTTCTCCGGACTTGCCTGCCGACACTGGCCGCGCATCCGTCCTCGCGGGATATTTCTCCGCCTTCTCGGCAATTGCGTCCATGATCGCTTTCGCATACGACTCATAGCTCAGCGCCTTGAAGTCTAGCAACGCCGCCTTGCAGTTCCCAATCAATCGAGCGCAGAGCGCGTGGTCGCGCATTGCTTCAGCAACGTCATCGAAATCTGACGCATTCGCCCGGATCGGGATGTAGTGCTCCCACGGCTTCAGGATTCCGCTGTAGGCGCCTTCCACGAGAATCTGGCAGCTTTCCAGCATGCCCGCCTCAAGCACACGCGGAGAAATCGCCGTGAACTCGTGGACGCGATCCAGTCCCGCAAAACAGGCGTTCTCGACTTCCTCGAACCGAGCCTCCGGGTGATCCCTGAGGTAGGCCCTGACACACCGTTGAATGCTCCCGGTCGGATCGAGCAGGCTGCTCCCGCTATTGGCCCCCAGGGAGAATTTGCAGTCGTTGATGAATTTCAGCCACGAATCCCCCAGAAGCGCGCCACCGTCGCCGACAACGATGTCGGTAACGAATCCCGCACGGATCGCCCTTGCCTTGACCTCCTCACCGATACGCCATTTGTTCTCGCCCAACGCACCGAAATACGGTGGGAGCTTGCGCGCCCGGTAGCCGATATCGATCGGGCGGCCTGCCCAAGCGGAGGGCCTGAAATAGAGAAGCGAATCGTCGATGTATCCGGTGTAGGCAAGGCGAATGGTTCCCGCCCGCGAATACTTCGGGTAGAGGACATCCCAGTTTCCATCGATCACGGAAAACACGACGTCGACATTCCAATCGCACATCCACTCGTCGAGTATCGCGTTGCAATCGTATTCGTCTTGCGGGAGCGCCACCTTGACCGCCGGCAGGTCCTTGATGAAGGCATAGTCACGCTTGATCGCCTCAAGCCGGTTGTCTTCCGCCCATCTGGCGGCCAGAAGGGTGACATCCAGAACAACTGCATCAAACCCGATACCGATCAACTCGGATGCAGAGCCGACCGTGGTATCGTGGAACACGTACTCGTGCTCTGGATAGTGTGTACGGAGCGCGGCAACGTGCTTCGTGAGAAAGACAGGGGCAGCCGAAGGATCACCCAACCCATGCAGTACGAGAATCCTTAGTCTGCTCACTACCGGATCCCGTCCACGAACTGCCGATGCCAGAGTTCCAGGCCCAGCAAGGCCCACAGGTTGCGGCCATAGACGCTTTGCGAATCCAGCACCCCGTCGATCGACAGGCCCGCGCGCAAGTATGGCCGCGAACGCGCCCGCTCGGAGCCGAGGATGTCCCCGATCAGGTCGCGCGCGCGACCGCCTTTCTTGAGCCATAGGTTCAGTGGCACCGGGAAGCCCATTTTGTCCTTGCGCTCCCGGATTGCGACAGGCAGCCGGTCGGAAAAAACAGCCCTCAGCATGCGCTTCAGTTCGCCGTTCTTGAACTTGATGTCCGCCGGAATGGTCGCTGCGAACTCGACCAGCGGATGATCCAAGAAAGGAACCCGCGCCTCGACGCCATGCGCCATCGACATCCGGTCTTCCACCTGCAGCAGCGCGGGAAGCAGGGTTTTGAAATCGAAATGCGTCATCGAGTCGAAATACGACTCCTTGCCAACATTGCTGCCCCAGAAGATGCTCTTGAACTCGTCGAAAGTCCCGCGCTGATCCATCGCCTCCGGCGCGAGGATTCCGCCGAAGGTGTTGGCCCGGTTAACCAGGCGCCAGTACCGTTCGTCGCGCTCGCCGAACAGGCCGCTCGCCCAGAACTCGCGCAGCATCGGCTTGTACTGGCGCAACGTGGCGAGGTTGGGGATGATCGATTCATAGGTCACGAGGAAATTGCCGCTGTGCAGCGACCCCTCGATCGCGCCCTTGATGCACTGCTCGAAGTAAGCCACCAGGTAGCGGGCATAGCCGCCGAAGATCTCGTCCCCGCCCTGCCCGCCCAGAACCACCTTGATGTTTTCGCCCACCCGCTTCGACACCATGTACTGGGGAAAGGACCCCGGACCTGCGGTCGGCTGGTCGAGGTGCCAGATCACCCTGGCGATGTGGTCGACAAAGTCGTCCTCACCGATGTCGGCAACGTGCAACTCCATTCCGTTTTCGTCTGCGAGCGCCCGCGCATAATGGGACTCGTCAAAATCCGGTCCATCGGTAAAACGCCCGTTGAACGCCTTGAACGGCCCGTCGGGGCGAACGTCGCGGGCCATTGCAGCGAGCAGGCTCGAATCCACGCCGCCGCTCACATAACTCCCCACTTCCACATCGGCGCGCAAGTGGAACCGTACCGACTCCTCCAGCAAGTCGCACAAGCGCTGCCCGAACCATCGTTCCGTGTGGTCGTAGTCGATGTCGTAATGGACCTCCCAGTATTTCCGGGGAGAGGGCGTTTGCCCGGGCGCCACTACCGCGTAGTGCGCGGCCGGCATCTGCCAGACACCCGACATCAGCGTCTTGTTGCCCAGGCAGAACTGGAAGGTGAAATAGTCGGCAAGCGCGTCCGCATTGACCGCACGCTCCGGCAGAAACGGCAGGAGCGCTTTCGTCTCCGAAGCGAAATAGAAACCTTCCGCCGTGTTGGCCCAGTAAAGCGGCTTGATGCCAAAGCGGTCGCGCGCAAGAAACAGCCGTTGCTCCTTCGCGTCCCAGATCGCGATCGCGAACATGCCGCGCAGACGATCCAGACACGCTTCGCCCCATTCCTGAAATGCCCTGAGAACCACCTCGGTATCGGAATGGGTCCGGAACCCCTCGCCGCCGAGTTCGGCGCGCAACTCAATGTAATTGTAGACCTCGCCGTTGAAGACGATTGTATACCGACCATCCTCGCTCGACATCGGTTGGGCGCCGCTCTCGACATCGATGATGGCAAGACGGACATGACCCAGGCCAACCTGCCCGTTCGCGGAAATCCACTTGCCCGATCCATCGGGGCCGCGATGGCGAATCTTCTCTAGCCCCGCATCAAGTTCTTTGCCGGACTCAAGGATTGACCTTGAATTCTTCGCAACAAATCCAAATACCCCGCACATGTGCTATCTCGCTTCCAGTCCGATTTTCTTAATGAATGTCAGGAGAAGAAAGGGAACCGGCACGCCACCACCCCGCCCGATAGATGCTCAACCACTCCGACAAGCTGATCCACCGCCACAGCGCCCAGGAATGGTTGGCACTTCCTGCCTGATGCTCCTCCCATAGCGCCTCGACTCCGCCCTGATCGTATCCGGGAACCCCTTGCAAGGCGGAGTCCAATACCCGCTCGAGCGCCCAATCACGCAAGCTCGCTCGAAGCCAATTGTCGAGCGGCGCCGCGTAACCGACCTTGTCGGCACGCCAGCGGATGGAACGCGGAATCGAATTGCCAGCAGCCTCCCTGAGGATCCACTTTTGCCAGCCGTTCCTGATGTAAAACCCGTCTGGCAAAGTGATACAGAAATCCACCAGATCGTAGTCAAGGTAAGGTAAACGACCCTCGCGCGAAAACGCCATCGAATTCCTGTCTGCGTATCGCAACAGCATTGGCAGGCTGTTGTACAACAACGCTTCGGAAATCATCCTGCGCAGGCGAAATCCCGGTTTGGCCGGCGCCGTGCCGACCGCGTAAGGGTAGTGAAACACCGAAGACGAAGGCTTCCCCATCTCGCAAAGTTCGTCGGCAGAATACGCAACCGAGGCGTTGAACCGGCGCTGAGATTCCTGGAACCGCCCGCTCGCAATGCGCAGACGACGATTGAACTTGTCCGACTCCCTTACCGCAAGCGCCAAAAGCCCCTGATCGAGCAGATCGAGTTGCCGTTGCTTGAAGTAGAACTGGTAGCCCGCGAGCAGTTCGTCCGCACCCTGTCCGTCGAGAAGCACCGTCGTGTCGTTCTGGCGGGCGAGGCGCGCCACGCACCACTGCAGGTAAATGGAGGCCGACAGGAACGGCTCCTCCTGGTGCCAGTGCAGCAACGCCGACTCCTGGGCAAGCCGCAGGGGGTCGGGCGTGACCTGGAAGGAATTGACGCCGGTGTGCGCCACGACCGCGTCGACCTCCCTGCCTTCCGACATGGTCGGGTCGTCGGGAAACACGGCAGAAAACGTGTTCTGGGCGAAGCTGGACTTGCCACGCTCGCGGGACAGATAGCCGACGATGACCGAGGAATCCAGGCCACCCGAAAGACTTGAGCCTACCGGCACGTCGGCCCGCAGGCGCAGCGTGATACTTCGCTTCATCAATTCCGAAAATTTCTCCACCGCGTCCCGCGGCTTCAGGTCATGATCGATCGCCGTGTAATCGGGCGTCCAGTAGCACCAGCGCCGCTCCTCGGTTCCATCTTCGCGGAACCAGGCAGCATGGGCCGGCGGAAAGCGCTCGATGCCCTCGAAGAAGGTCTGCCCGTCATCTTCATACCAGGCGCCCGATCCGAACCGGTTCAGCGCGTCCTCACTTACGGAGCAAGGCATGAGGGGATGAACGAGGATCGCCTTCATCTCGGAAGCGAACGCAACCGTAGTGAATCTTCCCCGGCCTACAAACAGCGGCTTCTCGCCAAACCGGTCACGGGCCACGAACATGCGGCGCGATTGCTCGTCCCACACCGCAAAGGCGAACATGCCATTCAAACGCTGGAGGGACGCCTCGCCCCACTGCCGGAATGCCGCAAGCAACACCTCGGTATCGCTACGTGTCGTGAACACGTGGCCAAGCCCGGCGAGTTCGTTCCTTAGCTCAACGAAGTTGTAGATTTCACCATTGAAGGCGAGGCGCAAGCGGCCATCCGCCGTCGCCATCGGCTGATCCGCCGAGTGAGACATATCAATGATCGACAATCGCCGATGCGCCAAGGCAACCCTTCCGCCGTTTCTGATCCAGTTCGATCCGTTGTCGGGCCCCCGATGAAGCAGGCGGTCCCTCATTGCCGACAACAGGTCATCCCGTATAGGTATTGCAGGGGAGATGATGCCTACAAACCCGCACATATCACCTTCCTACCCTGCGGGCTACCCAACGAGCAATCGGCCGAAACCTCACCTGAATTCCCCCCGGAAGGCGCTGCCAGGCCTTTCTCGAAACACGATACGCGATATTCCGAAAGCCACCATTCGCTGAATCCGGAATCGAGCGCCTCAACGGCCGCACTGCAGTGACAAGTGCTGCGGTCTCAGCGGTCTCTGCTGTCTCTGCTGTCTCTGCTGTCTCAGCGGTCTCCTCAGATGAACCAAGCGCGGGCACGGGATCACGATACACAGAAAACGCTCGCGTCGGCCAGCGCGACAGGCCTGACAAGGGCTTGCCGGAGACCTGATCCAGCAGGTTCCGATACATGTTGGCGCTGACCGATTCCCAGTTGAACGAATTCCGAAAAAAGGCTTCGGCTCTGGTAGCCATGGCAATCCGCTCCGCATCATGGGATGCAAACCACGCAATTGTCTCGACCAACAGAGCTTCCTTGCTGAAATCAACCACAACCCCGCAGTCAGCAACCGTGACGATCTGGCGCACGAAATTCGAATCATTGGCCAGTATCGCCAACCCCGCCGCCATGTATTGCGACATCTTGTTCGGGCAGCAATTGGCGTTGTTGGTATTGGAAGGCGGATAGGGGATCACGCCCACATCGAAGGACATCGCCTCACTCACCAGTTCGTCCTCACCGACGGCAGGAAGGAACGTCACAGACTCCCCGGAAAGTCCCAGATCCGACGCCAAGCCGATCAATGACGACTTGAACTCCCCTTCCGGTCCCCGCAACAAGAGCTGTGCATTCGTTGGCGCGCCCTTCCAGGCATGGAGCAGTTCTTCGAGCCCTCGACCCGGTGACAGCAAACCCTGAAACAGGAACCGCACCTTTGACCCGCCTGGCTTGGCCATCGCAGCCCCCTCAGGGCGAGGTTGCCGGCTGACACCTGACAACGGCACGCAATTTGGAACAGAATCAAACGTGCATCCGGTCTCCTCGCTCAACAGTTTCGCCAAACCGGGCGAAACAACCTGGCGCACGTCCGCATGCGGCGCAAGTCGCCGCTCGATTCCTTGCCAGAAGGCGATCTCGAAAGGCTCCGAGCGGCTGTCGTTTTCCGCCCAATATTCGTGGGCGTCATAGAGTACCTTCACGCCGAAGATCGCCTTCAGGATGAGGGCTGCCGGCAGTGTCGGCAAATCCGCGGCAATCACGAACTGGAGCCCGCGGAACGACAGGGCCGGCATCACCAGGCTTCGAGTCACGTCCAACAGGTACTTCAGGTACCACCGGAAATCGTCCAGACGCTGGCTTGAAGTCGACGCCCCGTAACGCTCGCAAAGAGAAACCTTGGGCAACGCAAGCGAGCGCTCCAGCTCAAGTAGTTCCCTGAGCACGGCATTTCCCGCCGAATCCGACCCGACGATCGATGCCATCCCGGTCAGCCAGGAGGAATCCGCTTCGACAACCGGTTCATCCCCAAGGAAACCCGGCATGCCGGACAACGGCGAAGGGACATCCACGCCACCGAGTTGCACCCCCATGAGGCTGATCGACAATCCATCGGGTGCGCCCTCCGCCATCCACCTCAAGCGCGGATCGAGGTGTGCGCGATGGGGCGCGAGCAACAAACCATGGTGAGCCTGCCTGGCGCCAAGGATGCGCTCTTCCCTCTTCCGTCCCTTTGCATCGAGGCGCTGCAGCACCGAGGCGTCAAGCCGTTCAACAAACGCCTCGATCCAGTAGTCCCGGTTCATCACGATCTCGTCGAAAGCACATTCGACCATCTTCTTGTGCACCACCGGATCGAGTCCCTGTTCCACGACGTCCGAAAGATTGGAAAAGTCCCGGGCCAGGCTCAAGTAATGACGACCGGCGACGAAGATCCCGGAGTAGTCCCCCGGATACATGATCTGCAACGCGCCGCAGGCAGCCGCTTCGAAATGGCGCGGAGAAATCTGGTTGTAAGCGACATTGCCCTCGAGATCGCCAAGCGCTTCGAGAAACGATTCGCAGTATGCAGGGTCCTCGCTGATCGGCCCGATGCGCTCGACAATGCCCTCAACCCTATGAGCCAGATCGCCATCCAGATCGAAGATGCTGGCACCGGATTCAACCCCGAGAATGCACTTGCAGCGTGACAGGAAGTCGAACCAGGCCTCACCACCATAGCGATCCTCCCAACGACTCGAAATATCGAGGTGGAGCCCCTTGCCATCCAGTCTTCTCTTGACCTCATCCCCGATCTGCCTCTTCTCGTAGCATAACCGCCCGAAATCCAGCGGCTGGATGGATCCGCGATACCCGATGTCAATGGGGCGCGTCGCCGTTTTACCTTGAACCGGGAAACGTGCGCGCAATGATCGAGTCACATAACCCGTCAGCATCTGAATGAACTGGACTTGATCGCCGACAATGGAGGGCGGGTAGATCTTTGCCAGTTCGCTCTGGGGCAGGCATGTCAGAACAATGTCGAATTTCATGTCCGCGATTGCCTTGGCCGTCTCCAGGAAGCGGAAATTTTCGTCCTGCTTGAAAAGAACCTTTACCCCTTCGAAATCAGCGAATTTCCGGGTAAGCAAGGCATCGAGGGAGATTACGTTGGCGGGGTTATAGGCGACAGAATTATGAACGATGACGATATCGAAGCCGGCCAGATCGATCTCGGGATTCAACTTCAGATTTCCGGTGTCGAATCGGTGATCGAACAGATTGATGCAGGTAACCGGGAAGACCGACAAGCGCCGAATCGAATCAAGAATCTCGGGTACGGTAGAAATACCGCGAGGATCAAAATAACCGATCAACAAGACCCGTTCGCTACGGGGCGCGATGCAGATATCACGACTGTGGAACATGTTTTCCGCCCTTGGCATGGCTTCAAGACTTGACGATGATTCTTGTCAATCTGCTTCTCAGACGTTCGGGCAGCGTGAAATACAGAACACGCGCCGCCTTCTTGGCAACAGGGTGCTGCGACACGGCGGCATGCAACTGTCGAACGGCGGGGGCACCCGCGCGCAACGCGACGCGTTTTCCAAGACCGATCAACCTGCCAGTACGTGACGCAGTGTAATCGGTAGCTGCAACGTGGGGGGGAGTATCCGATACTACAGTGTCAGCTTGCCGCTCGATCGCGCGCCGGATCTTCCTTTGGAGCCCGTAAGAGGTCTCGCCACGCTCATAGGGCAAACGGCTATACCTCAGCGGCAACGATACTGCCGGGAGACATTGTCTCAATTCACCCGCCTCGTCGAACGAGACGATCGCAAGGCAATGAAGATCGCTGCGTTGTCGACGATGCAAAGTCCGCGAGCGAATCTGCTCATCGACCTCCTCGACGAAGCAACGGTATGAATATCTACCCGACTCGATTACATCCTCATATGCGCGAACAGTCAATCGGCGGACATACTCGTCGTCAAGCACCTTGGCAACCACTTCGTCGAAATTTGAAAAATCCTTTTTCAACGGAATGAAATGAACGTCGGGTTTGACCACGCCAGAGTATTCGCCTTCGAACAGGACCAGGGCCGTCCTCAGGCGGATCGCCTCGAAGACCCTCGGCGAAATCTGGTTCATGCGCACCGCGCCGTCATGTCCGGCCAGTACTCGCTCCCAGATCTCCTCGAAAGAAATCTTCGGATTTATCATCTGCAACTGCATTATCCTGGAAGCCAACGAACCGTCGAAATCAAAGACATTGGATCCGCTCTCCGTACCCAATGTCGCTCTCGCCGACCCCAGGAACCGGTACCAGTCGTCCCCGTAGATCCTGGACGCGCCATCGCAGGCAATATCGACCGGCAGCCCGGCAGCCTCGGCGCGTGAGCTGAACTCTATGCCGATGCGATATTTTTCATGGGCCAACTTGCCGTAGATCGCTGGCAACTCCCGTCCCCGGTATGCCACCGCCACTCGGCGCGCCTCGAGCGGCATCGCAAATTCATCCAGGCCGGGATGCTCCGGAACGAACCCTGTCAGCGTAGGCAAGAATTCTGTGGCGGGATAGCGATAGTCCGGATAGACCTTCTGTCGCTCGGCAGGTGGCACGCATGTGTATACGAGATCGAAGCCAATCCGCTCCATCGCTGATCGAGTACATTCGACATTTTCGTATTCATCCTGAACAAAAAGCACCTTGAGACCGCCAAACCGTTCCAGCGCGTCTGCGTAATCCGCATCGAGATAACCCGGTAGCGTAAGCCTTACCGTGTAATGAACGATGAGCACGTCAAACATCGAAAGATCGACGTGAAGTCGCTCTTCGCCATCTCGAGGAAGCAACGTTGGATCCGTAGCCGGCAACAAGGTTATCGAGTTTTCCGAGAAGCGCTCAAAGGCAGAGATATGCTCATATATGGTGCCGATTTGCATTTCGGAAATGTCGACAAGCATCCCGACGTTCAATGGGGACGACGGTCGCAAACGTTCCTCGGCAAGCGAGGCCAAATTGCGGACGACATGGCTGAAGCGCTCGTCGTATGAGTTTGCCTTGGCGATCCGGTGCCTGGTTGCCAAAATCTCAGGATCGAACCGGGAAGCGGCAACGCGCCTGATCGACGCGACGAATTGCTCCGCCGTCGATGCGAACTCGAAGATTCCGTTGCGAGTGTTTGGTTCGAGCGCATCTATCGGCACTGTGACGACCGGCAATCCGCATGCAACGTACTCGTAGGCTTTCAACGGCAGGGAATTGCGCATCAACTGATCCTGGATGAACGGAATGATGCCCACGGTCGCCTCGATCATCCCCCTGCCGAAGACCTCCGGGAGCTGAGCACCGAGAATTTCGGCGTTGGGGAACTCCGCCAGCCGCGAAGCCCCTTCGGAGTCGTCAATTCTTCCAAAGATGCGGAACCGCGCCTCCGGCATCCTCTGGACGACAGCGCAGAGCAGATCGTAATCGACCCGTGTATTGAGCGCGCCTTGATAGACGACGGTCAGATCAGACACCTTCGACGTCGTGCCAAGATCTTCCGCAAGCGCTGCGAAATAGGCGTAATCACACCCGTTCTCGGCAACGACGATCCGTCCATCATACGAGGTGGCTTCGACCAGCGAATCCGCCACCGCCGCCGTAACGGCAACGACCAGGTCGATATCAGGAAGCAGTCTCGCAAGCGCCGCCTGAATGACGGCTCCCTGCCCTGTATCGGTGGCGATCGACTGCGTAAAATATCCTTCGGTGGCGTGATAGACGCGAATGGCCCGCGGATAGGCGCCGAGCAATTCCGCATAGGAGATCGGATCGTAGATCCAAAGGAGCGGTCGCTTGACGCCACGCGCAGCAAGGAGGGCACGAACCTGCCCGACTTCATGGGCGCGCATTGGTGCGTGGACATCAACGATAGAGAGGTCACCGGCATCCATTTGCGCGCGTACGCGGATGGCCGTCTTGTCGTCGCTCCTGTGCTGCAGAAAGAAGGTCGGCACCACCTTGGCGAAGCGGGTCGTGTAATGATAGCGGTTGCTGCGTGGTTCGTTATCCCAATCCGACCAGGTCAGCATCACGACCGCGTCAAAATGATCTCTCAATTTCACGTCTTATTACTTGACCGCAGTTGCATAGATGTCCAGGCCGACTCGAGCCGGCCACCTGGTCTGCAGGACTTGTGAACGGGACATCTTCTGGAAGGGAACCTCCTGGTCGATGTTCTCCAGCTTTGCGGAGAAACGCGAAAATGCCTTGCAGTAGTCTCGCAACGAGCGCACGGAAATCCAGTCCGTATGGGGCGCTGCCGCTCCATCCGATCCGCTGTCGTATGCCGCACGCTCATTCTCTGCGCTGGCACCGACCACACCGCGGTAGCCGAATGTTTCTTTCAGCATGTTGCGAAGCGTAGACGCGGTGGCCATTCTGAATCGCCGATAGGAATAGGCATAGTACACCATGAAAATCAGCGAGCCGCCCGGTCGCAGCAGCTTTCGGCACTGTTCGATGGCAAGCTTCAAGTTTCCAGTGTGATGCAGGCAACCGATGGCTACGATGTGATCGAAAGACTCAACAGAAAAATCCGGAGCCAGAATGCTGCCCTGGACAGCTCGTCCTCGCAGCCCCGCCTGATCGAGGCGATGATTGACCATGGCAACGGGGCCAGCGGCAATATCGAGACCGGTGTAGTCGGCCCCCGCTTCCGCAAGGCGCTGGGATACCGTGCCGTAACCCAGTCCGATCTCCAAAACGGCCTTGTCTTTCAGTTTGTCGAATGGAATATGATCAAAAAGATAGGGGTAGTAGTCAAAATACCAATCGTCGAATTTTTTCAGAGACGCCGGCGATGAATCTGAAATCCCGAGAACTTTCGCCAATTGTGATCCGCACATTTCGTCCCAGAACTCAGCATTCTTTTCTGATACCGCTTCCTGATTCACTTCTACCCCCAAAACATTAAGAAAGATTACAGTGCAGAATCAAAGTATCCCTTCGCACGCCGGAACGCCGCGAGTCCGAAATAGAATATGACCAGGGAAACCACAGAGACGAAAAGTAGCCCGGAAGAGCTTGGCAGATGCTTGCCGATCAGAATGGCCCGATACGCCTCCGAAACATGATAGAAGGGATTCGCCGACGAGACTTGCTGAATGAACGCGGGCATGCTTTCGAACGGATAGAATATCGGCGACAGGAACAGGATTGCCGTCAGCAGCGTCGGCAGGATCTGCAGGACGTCCCGGATAAATACGACAATCACCGACAGCCACATGCCGAGCGCAATGAGCCAGGAGAAATGCACGAGCATTACCACGGGCAGGAACATGACGTGCCACGTAATCGGACTGCCGGCCCATACCAGCAATGGCATCAGGAAGACCAGGCTGACCGCCAGATTGATCACCCCCACCAGCGCACCCGCAATCGGCAGCAGTTCGGTCTTGAACGCCATGTTCTTGACCAGTCCGGATGCTCCGACCACCGAATTGGCCGCCCCCGTGATCGCCTCCGTGTTGGCAAGCCAGGGACCATAGCCGCTGATCAGCCAGATGACATAGGCCAGGGTCGTTTCGGCGCCGGGCAGTCTGATCTTGAATACGAATCCGAAGATATAGGTAAACAGCGCCAGCATGAAGATCGGGTTGACGATCGCCCAGACGCTGCCCAGCGACGATCCCAGGTAGCGGTCGCGGACATTCATCTTGAACAGGTTGATCATCAGCCTGATGTCGTAGCGATTGAATCCGAACAAGGTGGATATCTCCGGTGATCAGGGCTGCGCTGCAGCAGTGACGGGGTAGTAGAGCATCGGCCTTCCGCCGGCGGGAGGGGTCAGCGTGAAGATCTCGAACACCGTCGAGTGCTCACTGCACGGTTGCGTTCCCTCCTCCCGGGTATCGAGAAGGAGGGCATCGAGCCGATAGATTGCCGCGCCCAGCGCAAGCGGATCAAACTCGATTTCGATGCCGATCTCGCCACCGGGACAAGGAAAATCCGCGAACCGGAAGTCCTGCTGGAACACGAGCAGATCATCCAGCCTGACGATGCGCACGCGGCAGAACCCATGCCCGGACGGCGCGCCCAGCCGGCCGACAACCTGGATCCGCAGCCGTTCCCTCGCCTCGACCCGAACTGACTCCACCCGATTGCTTCCCGAAAACAGGGAGACCCGCCGGATCTCGTAACCCGCCTTGCGGGAACGGCTGCCGACATGGGCGCTGAAGCGCTCCATCAGCGCCGCTTCGTCCTCGCCGCGCACCTCGTCGATGTAGGCCTTGGTGACATCCTCCGGCGAGCCGTCCATGACGACCCGGCCATCCTTGAGATAGATGCAGCGATTGCAGATATCCCGGATCGATTGCATGCCGTGGGAAACGAGGATCACGATCTTCCCGCGGGCGCAGATGTCGAGGATGCGGGCGGTGGCCTTGGCCGAGAACGATGCATCGCCGACCGAGAGCGCTTCGTCGATGATCAGGATTTCCGGCTCGATGTGGGTGATCATCGAGAAGGCAAGGCGAGCCTTCATTCCCGTGGAGTACGTCCGCACCGGATAGTCGATGAACTTTCCCAGTTCGGAAAACTCGATCACCCGGTCGATCACCTCATCCACCTCGGCGCGCGATTTGCCCTGAATTTCCCCGTCGACGTAGATGTTCTCCCGGCCGCTCAAGTCTTCGCGCAGCCCCACGCCCAGGGTCATGATCGAAGTGACTTTCCCATTGATGCGGATAACGCCGGAACTAGGGTCGGAAATCCCGGCGATAATGTGCAGGAGCGTGGATTTGCCCGCCCCGTTGCGGCCGACGATCCCCAGCCGCTCGCCTTCGGAAATCGTGAGATTGAGCTGGTCGACCGCGACCTTTCCGCCGGCCAGCGCATCCTGGCCACGATCCGCGGACATGGCCGCCACGAGTTCGCCGGTGGCCGAGGCTCCGAGCGGGAAGACCTTGGAAACGCCCTCGAGATGCACGTGCAGGCTCATGCGGCCTCCGCCCCGATCCGCCGCGCCGTGAAAGGCAGCCTGACCGCCGCCGGAAACGATTCGCCCTCGACCTTCAGGGCCAGGCCGTTGCCGTAGGTCCATGACCGGACATCGAGCGCCGCTCTCGGCTTCCCTTCGCCGTCCGGGCGCTGAGAAAGAAAGAGGTTGAGCGAATACTTCCCCGGCGCCAGCGGCAGCTCGGGGATCTCGAACACCATCTCGTACTCCCCGCGCTGATCCGCCACCGGAAGGTATTCCGTCAGGATCACGATCTCCCAGCCAATGCCGATACGCAGCATTTCGATCGATATCGCGCCGTCGACCGCGACATCGTCGAGGATTTCTACCGGTATCCTCAGCCGGGATGCTTCACCGGACCGCAGGACGAACTCGTCCGGCAACGAAGCGGGAAACCTCGCCGCGCCGGCTTGCGGCACCGGCAGCTTGAGGTAATGGACGACAGCGCCATCGCTGCTTCCCTGGAAGGCAAAGCGGCCGTCCTCGATGACGCAGGCGTATTCGCACAACTTGACGATCGCCGACCAGTCGTGCGTCACCAGGACACCGGAGGCGCCGCCCAACAGCCGGTCGCGCATCCGGCGCCAGGACTTGGCCTGGAAATGCTCGTCGCCGACGGACAGCAGCTCGTCGATCAGGTAAATCTCGTGCTGGCTGGAAGTCGCCACGGCAAAGAACAGACGCGCACCCATTCCCGAGGAATACGTCCGTATGCGCTGGTCGAAGGCTTCACCCAATTCGGAAAACTCGCAGATCTCCTCGAGGATCGCCGGCAGTTCGGTCCGCCGAAGCCCGAAAAAAGTCAGGTACCGCTCGGCAAATTGACGACCAGTCAGGTTCGCGTTGCCCAACCCGCCCAGCTCGAACATGCCGGCCACCTGCCCGTTGACCTCGATATGCCCGGTGGTGGGGGTGTAGACGTGGCCGAGCAGCCGCAGCAGGGTGCTCTTTCCTGCCCCGTTCCGGCCGAGGATGCCGACGATCTTTCCGCGCGGGACGGTCAGCGAAATATCGCGCAAGGCCTCGACGACCGGACCCTTGCCGTTCCCCTCCCCGCCCAGCAGGATGCGCCACACTCGCTGCTCGCGCTGCACCGAAAACGTCTTGCCGACGTTTACGCAGCGCAGCGCAACCCCGTCATCCGCCACCGGCAGGTTCATCGGGCAGCCTTGCGAATCAGCGGGTCACCGGCAAGCAACGCACTGTAGATCTGGTCGAAGCGCTTGCCGGCCACCGATGCCGAATGCCATTTCAGCGCGAACTCGCGGCTGCGCAACCCGATCTCCCGGCGCTTTTCCGGGTGGGCGATCAGGTTGCGCAAGACGGCTTCCACGGTGTGCGGGGTGGCGCTGACGATGGGCAGTTCATCGGCATACTCCGGGATTTCCTCGCGAACGCTTTCCAGCCACTCGGGCCGGATGAAACAGATGACCGGCTTGGCCAGCATCATTGCCTCGCGCGCATTGGCGCCGAACCAGCCGAAGGTCAGCATGTCCAGGAAGATGTCGGCCTGCGCCTGCAGGAAACGGACCTCCTTGTTGGGAATGCCGGTCGGCTCGATCAGGTCGAGCACCAGCCCCTCGGCGCGCAATCGCTCGATCAATGGCAGATACACGTGCGACGACTTGATGTTGACCCCGTCGCTGCGGGTTCTCTCGTCGCGATGGCCGACTGCATGGTAAAGGCGCACGCCGCCTTCGGCCAAAAAGGGCAGGCGATATTGCTCGGGAATTTCAATTTCAGGATTCCAAAGCTCCGACGACAGGCAACAGAACTCCGGCACCTCGTGCACCCGGGGGTCGTCATTGAAATCGGCGCGATTGCCGCCCAGGGTGCACTGGTAGTCGGCCACCGAGTTCCTGAATTCGCCCCACGCCAGATTGCGCTCGTCGCTGCAAACCGAGGGCTCATGCTGCCAGCGACAGATGGCGCACACCGACTCGGGCCCCCATTTCGAAAAGGCCGTTTGCGAAACCCCGTCGAGACATCCGTTGTTGGAGTAAACCAGCTTCTTTCCCAACGCGTTGAGCATGTGTATTTCGGCGTGCATGCCAGCACACCGTGCCGCTGCCGACTGCACGCTCCAGCCGAAGGCGATACCGTGGGCGTTGGAAAAATGAAACACATCATAGGCATAGAGAGAGCCTAGATAAAACCCCAACTCACC
>ERZ761607.1921-NODE-1921-length-24024-cov-4.656848_pt1 | contig 24024 bp, 21 predicted proteins | sample MGYA00511164_ERZ761607 | MGnify/ENA primary metagenome ERZ761607 (study PRJEB28899, sample SAMN02445080) | bioreactor sludge metagenome | biome: EBPR sludge | place: Australia: Brisbane, Thorneside Wastewater Treatment Plant | collected 2011-06-22 ... | reverse complement strand
GAATCTACTTTTGTCTGCTGTCGGGGTAAGTATCGTTCCCATCTCACCGACAATGAACCCGATACCGCCGTCGAAACCGGGGACGAAACGAACAAAGCGTTCAGAGCCGGATTCGATGGCTATCGGCGACCAAGTGTCGCCGCCGTCGGCCGTCTCAAACAGCTCGGTTGACACACCACTGCGTCCAAAAGGGCTTGCCTCGGCTAGTATCCAACCCCGCTTCGGGCTCGAAAAGAAGACATCTTTTATGTCATTCGCTGTCGGGCTTTCGGCTTTCGACCATTGAACACCGCCGTCGGTCGATCGCAAAAGAATACCGTCAGACCCACCGATCCATCCATTTCTTGCATCGGGAAAATGGATGGTGCGAAGCCAGGCAAGCGTTCCGGAATCAACGCGGACCCACGGTTCCGCTGCAAAGGCATTTGCAAAAGCAGCAACAGCAAGGACAATCGCACTTGAAAGAAACAGGTGTCTCATCCTAAAGAGCCTATAGCGGGCTGCCGAACAGGATCCTGACGGCACTTGCCCGACCGATTATGTCGAAGATCTTGGTAAGGCTCCAGCGTTTTTCCGGGACGATTATTTGGTCGCCCGGCTGCAAATATGGCACGGGTTGTTTACCCTGAAGCATTTTTTCAAGGTCCAAGACCGACTGAGACAGCTGCCCGCTTCGCTCCATTCGCACTAAAACGACTCGGTTCCGGTCTCCTTTCTCGACGATGCCACCGGCTTCGGCGATAGCTTCATAGAGTGAATATTTCCGATTCATCGGTCGAATACCGGGTGTCGCTACGCGGCCGAGAACGCTAAAGCGTGCAGATCCGACCTTATCCAGGGTAACGGTTACCTGAGGATCGATTATGTATTCATTCAGCTCCTTTTGAATGATCGCGGCAACCTGTTCGGTCGTCTTTCCGCCAACGAATATTCCTCCGCGTATCAGTGGATACGAAATTCTCGCTGTCGGCGGCACGACGATTCCGGATTTCGAGTAGTTCGCGTGGCCGAAGACATCGACCGAGATGACATCCTCGGGCCCAAGAACGTACTCGGCAAGAAAATTATCGTAAAAGGGCAAAAGCGATTCTTCGCTCTCATTGCTATCGGCACTGGCCGGCGGAGTCGCGGTCGGGATCGGTACTGGCGATGTGAGTGGTACCTTGCCGCCAGCCTCTGCCGCGATGGCGAAGGTAAGGCAGAAAAGGGCCACTATCGAAAACAAACACTTCATCATTCACACCCTCCGATCAATCTTTGGCAGATCCGTGGTCCCGGTATCTGTCGCTAACGGCCACCTCGGCCGAACAAAATAGTCTTTACGGTTTCGAACAGGATAACAAGATCGAGTGAGATCGACTGATTCTTGATGTAATAGAGATCATATTCAAGCTTATTTCTTGATTCCTCGATCGATGCACCGTAAGGATAGTTGACCTGTGCCCAGCCCGTAAGGCCGGGGGTTACCAAGTGACGGTATTCATAGTACGGAATACTCTCAGCAAGTTTGGCAACAAACTCCGGCCGCTCAGGCCGAGGGCCGACGAAGCTCATATCTCCTTTTATTATATTCCAGAACTGCGGTATCTCATCGAGCCTGAGTTTTCGGATAACACGCCCGACGCGAGTAGTTCGGTCGTCGGAAACACTCGCCCAGACCGCTCCGTCTCGTTCGGCGTCAACCCGCATAGATCGAAATTTGACCAAAGTAAAATGCTTTCCGTTCTTCCCAACACGCGTCTGCTTATAGAAGATCGGTCCGCGGGACTCCAATTTGATCGCGAGTGCGGTTAATAGGGCAAATGGAAATGAAGTTATCAGGCCTACAAATGCGAGTATGCGCTGTGAGACATCGCGGAACACCTGCATTATGCGTGTCTCGCGCGGCCTTGCGGAGAAGATAAGCCAGGAGGGTAGTAGGCTATCCAAGTGCACTTTTCCGGTAACTCGCTCTAAATACGTCGTGGATTCCTCTATCGCAAGACCGCCGGAAAGGCGAAGCTTCAGAAGCATATCGAGGGGAAACTTTCCACGGCGGTCCGAGACGCCGACAACCACCCTTGATACGCGTTCTTCACCGATCACCCGTTCGAGCTCGCTCAACTGTCCAAGATATTCGAGGGAGGATAGCGGACGGTTCCCGTTAAGCTTTTCACCGCTGACAAACCCGACGATTCGATACCCGAGGTCACGACGGTTCAGGGTTGCATAATTCATCTCGTCGATCGCCGGACCGCTTCCGACAAGAACAACGCGTTCACCGATCTCCGGGTGGCCCAGATAATAGTGTATCGCCATCCGAGAGCCGAGAAGAAAAAGAAGAATGATCGGGGCAGAAAGTGCGGCAATGCCCCGGCCAACCATGAATTGCGGAAAGAAAAAGTAAATAACGGCCAGAAAAAGCCACGTGGTCCCGAGCGATTGGATCAACCTTACGAGGAGCTCCCGGCGACTGCTGATAACCGAAAAATCGTAGAGATCGAAAAGGTATAGTGTGCTGATGCTAGCTACAAGTGCAAAAAGGATCTTTATCGGAGCAAATTCGTGTCCGAGCCACGCGAGTCCTTCGACTATTCCCAATCGCCCGATAGCCGCAAGAATGAATCCGAGCGCAACGAACACGATATCCGCGAAGAGTAAAACAACTGCTCTGGCATTGATGCGAGTATTCATCGCGTTTTCTCATTCTTTGCAGGTCCGTTCGGAAAACTAGTCACGCGCGTTCCGATAGTTTGAGTAGTAGTAGTAATCCCTATTAATAAGTGCTTCTTCCGACTGGTTCATCACAACGGCAAGTAATTTTTCTTTCGGCAGTGTGCCGAGCATACGATCCAGATCTTGATAGTTTACTTCCGAAGACCGGACAACTAGTATCCCGGCGTCCGCAACCTGGAGAATAGAGGCCGCATCTGTAAATAGGCTTAACGGCGGTGCGTCAATGATCGTGAAATCGAACCGCGAGACGACCTCGTCGTGGATGACCTTGAATTTCGGACTCGAAAGCAATTCCGCAGCCTCATCCCGGGCGTCTCCCCCTTGAATAAGCCCCAACCCAGCAGGCTCAAGGCGCTGCATTACGTCATCTATCCGCATTCCGTCGCGCAAGACCTCTGATAGCCCAGGTTGTCTCGGAATGCCAAGATAGTCCTCAAGGCTTGGTTTTCGAAGATCACCGTCTATCAGGGCCGTCCGGATGCCTTCGGTCTGGGCGAGCAACCAAGAAAGGTTTATCGAAGTGATCGACTTTCCTTCAGCCGGCCCAAAGCTCAGGATCACAACGCTACGGATCCCGGTTTCATTCTTTTTGTTAATGAGCTGGGTTCGGAGCGAGCGATAATCTTCGGCATACGAGCTGTCAGGTTCACGAATAGCAACAAGACGCTCATGAACGTTCGCTGCGGATACCATTGTGGATCGCTGTGGAGCGGCCTCGATGGTCGGAGCGGCCGGGACCGCGTCGAGAGTCTCGGCAACCGCTCCAATACCCTGGAAATTTGGGGGAGAAACCGCTCGGTCAGACCTGGTGACGGTATCGTCCGATGAGCCAGCACTTGGACGGCCAAACTTCAGTTCGTGAACTGCGAACTGGGCCGCATCGCTCTCAGGACGCGGGTCCGCTGTAGGCCGGTTGCGTTCCGCGTCAGCGGTAACGGGCCGGGTTTCAACTGATTTTTTGAGTGTTTTTGAAAACCTCATTACAAAACAAACAACTAAAATTCACCGTCCGGGTTTAAACAATCAAACTGCATGTTCGCCGTAGGAAACGCCGAATTGTCATCGGTTTCCCAAACGACCGAAATTCTAAAGAGAACTCGTCATACCGGCTCGAAACTGGTTACTTCATCTTCGTCCTTTACTTTCGTAATCAGATCGTTGAATCCGCGGTCGCTAAGTACCCGCGAGTTCGAAAAATCCGCGGCCTGTTTATCGCGAGCGAAAAGGCTATCGCGATCCGGAAGAAGATCAAGATTTGAAGCGACGTCCTCGACCATCGGCCTTGTTACCGTTTTCTGGTTCGCGGCGAAGGCGGCGATCAGGGCATTGTCGCAAAGATTATTCACCTGCCGCGGGATACCCTCGGAACATTGATAAATCAGCTCAATTGCCTCTCCGTTGAAGATCGAATCGTCTTTAGCCCCGGCCATTTTCATCCTTTCGATGATGAATCTCTCGACTTCCCCGACGTCAGAAAGGATCGGCATCTCACATCGAAGCGCGATCCGCTGCTTCAGTTGCCGAAGATCGCGCCGCCTCAATCGTTCCTTTAGCTCGGGTTGCCCGGTCAAGATTATCTGAAGGAACTTGGCGCTATCCGACTCGAAATTGAGAAGAAGCCTGATCTCCTCCATTAATTCATCCGACAGTTCGTGGGCCTCATCGACGATGAGCATCGTCCGCAATCCGCGTTTATGCCGTTCCTCGAGCAGTTTGCCCATCTCAAGAAGCAGTCCGGTCTTCGAATCGTGTTCCCCGAGCCCGAGCATTTCTGAAATATGCTGATAAAATTCGTCAATTGTCAGGTGCGGATTAAAGATGTAAGCGGCAAGGACGCTCGAATCGAGGCGACGAATTATCCAACGCAGGGCCGTCGTCTTTCCCGTTCCGACCTCGCCGGTGAGCATCATCAAACCCTTCGCCATCTCAACGCCGTAGTAAATTCCGGCGAGCAGCTCGTTGTATTTCGGGGTAAACACGATGAACCGCGGATCAGGTGTGAGACTGAACGGATAATCCTTTAATTCGAAGAATTCCTTGTACATTACAAACTATTTCCCGGTTAGCCGAGGCGCTCGAACAGCCGTGTAACCGAAAGAGCTAGAGAAAGAACCGGGACCGCTATCGCGGCGGCGGCGACGCCTCCGGCACGAAGAATCCACGCCTTTCTACGGTTCTTCAACATTTCGTTTTCCGTAAGCAACGGCGGGATCGCAGCCCAAACGGGAAGTCCGGTGTAATACTCGGCGTCAGCGACCGAATTTATCTTGAACAAACGCGGCAGCTCGTAAAAGGCCGTGAGGCCAAGGCCCAATAACAGCCCGGCTCCGAGGCCGCCGAAAAGGAAGAAAGTCTTTTTAGAGGCATTTTCAGGCGTCTCCGGCAAATTGGCAGCATCAACGATCTGGATCGATTCGCCCTGATCGTTCGATTCGCGTTGGACCTGCTGCTGTGCCGTATTGAATTTTCGGAGAAGTTCGTCGTAGTTCGCCTTTGCCGATGTGTATTGGTTGTTCACACCTTCCAGGGCTACCTTGACGTTCGGGATGAGATTTATCTTGCTCTCGAGTTGGGCAATCTGTCCGCTGTTTTGAGAGATCTCGACGTCCTTAAGTTGCATTTGGACGTCGATCTGTTTGACCTGGCCTTCGGCCTTATCACGCTCGATCTCCAGACTGCTCTTTTGCAGCTCTGCCCTACGGGTTGCGGCATCATTGACCTGCTTAACCCGGCTGTCAGTGGTTCGGGCAAGTTTCTCGATCTCGTCGTTAACTTTCGTCACCTCGATCTGAGCCTGAATAACGTCCGGATGCCGCTCACGAAATTGCTTTTTCAGATTTTCAAGCTTTGCGGAGACCTCCGTACGGCGCTTGATCAGCTCCGCGTAAGCAGGAGTGTCCTCGATCCGCGTGGCCTGAGCGACGGCGTCCTGTGTTTCTTTCTGCCCAAAATTCTCCACCAGACGTATCTGGCTGTTCAGGGCACGAATGTTCTCCAGCATTCGCCCGCGCTCGACCATTAATGTCTCTTTCTCTTTGTAGATCGTCTGCTCTCGCTGGCGTAATCCCTGCAGCTGCGCGATAAGGCCCTGCGCGGATTCCGGTAGAGCTTCGACATTGTTGGCCATGATCTGAAGCCGCTGCTGTTCGAGGGCGTCAAGAGATGACTTGGCTTGAGCCAATTGGGTATCGATGAACTCCTTGGTCATCTCCGCACTCTCTTGCGACGCGGTAGCCTGAGAAGCGATGTAACGGTTTGCTAATGCTGCCGTGACCTTTTGCGCGGTGGCGGCGTCCGAGTATTCATAGCTAATGCGAAAGCCTACAACACGCTCGGCCTCACCCCTTTCCGGCTCGACCGTGATCTTGCCGCGCATCTTTTCTGCAACGTCACCAACGGGCATACCGGACGCAGTATCCCGCGGATAGAGGTTGAACTCTTCGACCAATTCGGACAAGGAGGAACGGCTTAAAACGGTCGAACCGATCGCCTGGAGCCTGTTCGCCAGATTCTCGTCGGTCAGCGAAGGAGCAACCTTCTCTGAAATTGAAGGAGGAGTGAGCGTTAGAAAGGTCGTCGAGCGAAATTCTTCAGGAAAGTCCCTAAGGCTGATCGCGACTGCCAAGGTAACAGCAATCGTTGGCAAAACAAGCAGCCAAGCCCGCCTTTTCAATATTCCTATAATGTCTGCAGGTGTTCTTTTTCTGAATGCGAGATTCATTGTCGATCCTTCTTAGAGACGATCCTCCGGCAAATCCAAACCGTATCACAAACCCGAACCCCGAGACGCAAGACAATAGTATTAACACATTTCGGCGTTGCGTGTAGATCTTTTGATCATCCGCACGTGAAATATTACTAATCACTGAACGAATCCAATTTTGAGGAGAGAAGAAGCCTAGAGCTAGGTTGGATCGCCGAAACTGCGTCGGATCGCATGAGCGAAACCCACGAGCCCTAATCCAAATAGCAAAAGCGAGGCTGATTCGAACGGCGCAGACGCTTCTTTGCAGATGCCATCTGACCCGTCAGAGAGAATGGATGCAACGCTACCCTGCGGGCAAGCAGAATTACCGTCGTTAAGCGAATAACCCTGGCTGATCTGAGCGAACGTCAAAGCGAACGCGGCAAGAGTCAAGAATAAACAAACCGTTAAGACTACACGGTTATGGGCCTTGCGGGACATACGTTTTATTTCTCCAGTAAGGAAAGAGCCGGGGAAACGGCTAATTCCAGCAAACCCCCAAGCAAACCACTTTCGTCAAAAAAATCGGCGACGAGAAACGGGTCGGCCTGAGCAAATCTCTATCACAAACACTCGCAATAGAGACGAAATTTCAAAACAATATTGCACAATCCGGTCGAGCGAGAATGCCAGACACAAAAGTGGTCCCCCAAAATGCCGGGAACCGCTGGTGAAAGACAACTACTCTTCCGGAAAATGATCCTTCTTGGATCTAAAATTTCCTTGATACTATCGTTAAACGCAGTCCGAATGCAAGCATTTTCCGAGAATTTAAGAAAAAAGTTACCTAGTTTTAGGTATAGGCGGGAATAACTTGTGTAGATACCTTGTCAATATACGGAGGAAGTAAAGCAGGGAAACGGATGTATTGGCGGCTAGTTTGTCCTCAGCGGGATTCAGGCTAATAGGGCAGTGAACGAAAAAGCCGCCATTATGAGGACTACGAGCCAGCCGGCGGCTTGGAGCCAGGTGGGTATTGCGATGTCGGGGCGGCGGCGGGCGGCGATGAGCATTAAGCCAAGGCCGAACGGGAGAATGAAGCCGTTAATGGTACCTGCCCAAACGAGTACGGCGACGGGCCGGCCGATAATGAGAAAGACGGTGGTTGAGAAGGCAATGAAAATTACGATCGCTAAACGCGTCCGCCATTCGGTCCATGTTCCGAAGGTCTTCAAGAACGAAATGGATGTGTATGCCGCTCCGATCACGGATGTAATTGCGGCGCACCACATAACGATGCCAAAGAGCCGTTGGCCGATCTCGCCGGCCGCATTCTGAAAGACCGACGCCGGCGGATTCGCAGGGTCGATCGCAAATCCCATCGAGATCACGCCGAGAGCCGCGAGGAAGAGGCAGAACCGAATGATCGCCGTAAGTAAAATTCCGGTAACCGCGCTCCGATTTATCTCTCCGAGGTTTTCTTTTCCGGTGATGCCGGCGTCGATCAGGCGATGAGCACCCGCAAACGTGATGTAGCCGCCGACCGTTCCGCCGACGAGCGTTACGATGGCCCGGGCATCGATCGTCGTAGGCAGAAGGGTGCGAAGAGCAGCGTCTCCTAGCGGTGGACGCGATACAAAAAGAACGTAGACGATCAGGGCGAGCAAGACGACGCCGAGGACCTTGACGAAATGGTCCATGAACCGGTTCGCGTCAGGGAGAAGAAAAATTGCGATCGCGATGATCGCGCTGACCGCAGCCCCGGCTTCGACCGGCAACCCGGCGGCAGCATTCAGCCCGAGCCCGGTTCCCGCGATATTTCCGATATTGAACACAAGACCGCCGAAGACGATCATAGCCGCTAGTACATAGCCCGAGCCTGTGAGGGTTTCGTTCGCAAGGTCCTGAGCCCGCTTTCCGGTGAGCGAAAGTACCCGCCAGATATTGAGCTGGGCAAAGATGTCGAGAATCACCGAAACGAGGATGACAAAGCCGAAACTAGCTAAAAGTTGCGAGGTAAAGACGGTCGTCTGGGTCAGAAAACCCGGGCCGACGGCCGAGGTCGCCATCAAAAATGCCGCACCGAGAATTGCCGAGGATCGTGTCTTGTTCGTCATTTAGGGTGCATTGACCGCGACGCCGGCAAGTTCGAAAGCCGACCGAATTGTACGAGCGATCGCGACCGCGTTTGGGCCATCGCCATGGACACAGATGGTTTCGGCGGACAGCGGAACGTTCGAACCATCGACCGCGACTACCCCGCCGCCGAGCGCGATGCGAAGTGCTTGGGCCGCGGCGATCTCGGGTGAATTTATCAGCGCGTTCGCCATTTTCCGCGAGACGAGCGAACCGTCCGGTTCGTATGCCCGGTCAGCGAATGCTTCGTCGGCGGCTTTTAGGCCAAGCGATCGGGCGGCTTCGGTCGAATGGCTTTGCGCAAGCCCATAGAGCGTAAGGTCGGGGGCGAACACGCGGACGGCCTCTGCGATGGCCCGAGCGACCACGAGATCGCGTGCCGAGCGGTTATAGAGCGCACCGTGCGGCTTAACGTGACTCATCGTAACGCCGACCTCGCGGCAGGCCGCGGCAAAGAGCTCAAGCTGCTCGAGAATGAGGGTGCGGACCTCATTTGGCGAAAGCTCAGCATCCGTGCGGCCAAAATTCTCGCGATCCCGGTAGCTCGGATGTGCTCCGACTGCAACGCGGTGTTCCGCGGCGAGAGCAATGGTTCGGAGCATCGTATCCGCATCGCCGGCGTGGTAGCCGCAAGCGATGCTCGCCGAGCTGATGAAAGGCATTAATGCTGCATCGTCGCCGCAGCCTTCGCCCATATCGCAATTGATGTCGATCGATGCGTTCATTATCCGGCGAGACAATTCAATCAGGAATTTCAGCCGCGGGCAAGCCGCAGTCCCGTTTTCAGAAACCTCAGTTCCTGCTCGCGTTCAAACAACAACCTTTCAGCCTCAGAAACATCTATAAGCTCGAACTGAAACGGGCGTCCGGGGCGTAGCTGTGCAAGCAGCGGCAGATCGACCGCAGCGACGACGGCGATGCGCGGATATCCACCCGTTGTTTGATGGTCTGACATAAGCATCGCAAGGCCGCCATCGGGAAGCAACTGCACGGTGCCGAAGGTTGCAGCCGATGAGAGAAGTTCGGTCTCATCGAGCGAAAATATCCGGGGGCCGGTGAGACGAAAGCCCATTGGATCGGAGTTCGGCCCGACAGAAAATGTTTCAGTTGTTAGCGTCTGTTCGCTCAAAGCGGTCAGGCGATCATACTCAGGGCCGCGGGTGATCCGGATGTGGACCGGATCGGCAAGCTGCGGGCGAAGGGAATAGCCAAGCGCCGTTTTCGCATTGGGAAAACTCTGTCCGGGTGAACGGAACGAAAGGCGATCGCCGGCGGCTAATAGCCGTCCTTGATGACCGCCGAAGCCCGCCGCGAGATTCGTAGTTCGGCTGCCGAGAATTTCGGGAACATCGAACCCGCCGGCGACGGCAAGATAGCCAAAGTTTCCATTGGAAGCCGGGGAAAGCGTGAGGATGTCCCGCGGCGAAGCTTTCTGCGGCTTCCATAGTGAAACAGGCACGTTGTTAAGCTTAGCGTCGACCGCACTGCCACCGATACAAAAAGCCGTGTCGGCTTCGAATTCGATCTCAGGTGGCGGAAAGCCAAACTCGAGTAACGCGGCATTCTCGCGGTTTCCGAGCAAAATATTCACCACTCGAGCTGAAAGTGTGTCCATCGCCCCTGTTGGGTTGATTCCCGCTGCCATGTGGCCAAAGCGGCCAAGGTCGCGGACGGCCGTCCAAATCCCCGGTTTTCTGATCAGGATCGACATCAGATAGCGACAAAGCGGACGCGGTCGCCGGGATTGAACAGACTCGGCTCTTCGCGGTCCGCGTCAAAAAGTTCGAGTGCGGTGCGGCCGATGAGACGCCAGCCTCCGGGCGATTCAGCGGGGTAGATTCCCGTCTGCCTGCCCGCTATTCCGACGCTGTCTTTCGGAACGCGAAGCCGTGGCGTAGGGAGACGAGGAAACGCGATTGCCGGGTCGAGCTCACCCATGTAGGCAAAACCCGGAAGAAAGCCGAGCATGTAAACGCGATACTCGCGGCCGCAATACGTCTCAATGAATCGATCGCGGGTAATGGAAAGAATCTCGCACATCTCTGCAAGGTCGGGCCCGGACGCATCTGAAAAATCCACCGGAACTTCGATCAAGCGCGATGCAACCGATGAGCTTACGCTCAATTGATCTATTCTGGCTTCGACCTCCGTGCAAACTCCCGCGAATACGCTTTCGTTCTCCTGCCTGCACACAAGCGGATCATAGTAAACTCCGACCGAAGCGTAACAGGGTACTGCTTCGCGAAAGCCGGGAAAAGGTTTCTCGTTAAGCTGCCGGGCGAGGGCGATCGCTTTGTCGTTCAGTTCGGGCGAGATCTCGCGGCCGAATTCGACCACCAATGCTGATTCGCCGAGCGGAACTATCCTCATCGCGTTCGTTGTTTGGGGTCGAGATACTCGCGGAGCCCGTCGCCGATGAAGTTAAAGGCGAGAACGGTCAATGCGATGGCCGCACCCGGGAAAAAGAGAACGTGCGGATAAATGGAAAAGAAGTTGCGTGCCTCTTCGATCATCGTGCCCCAGCTCGGTGCCGGCGGCGGTATGCCAAGCCCAAGGAACGAGAGGGAAGCTTCGGAGAGCACGGCACCGGCCATTCCAAGCGAGGATTGGACGATCAGCGGCTGGATGGCGTTCGGAAGAATATGCGTGAAAAGTATCCGCATGTTGCTCGCCCCGAGGGCCCGGGCGGCCTGGACGAAGTCATATTCGCGGACCTTCAACACCTGCCCGCGCATCACTCGGGCATAGCCGACCCAACCGATGATGCAAAGTGCAACGATCAGCTTATCGAGGCCGGCTCCGAGAAATGCGACGAACGCGATGGCCAGCAGGAGGCCCGGAAATGCGAGGAAGACGTTGAACAAATAACCCGAGAGAATGCGGTCAACCCAGCCGCCGTAGAAGCCCGCAATCGAGCCTATAAAAATGCCAACGATCGCTGAGACCGTGACAACGATAATGCCGACCTGCAGCGAAATTCGGGCACCGAAGAGCACTCGCGAGAAAACGTCGCGGCCGAGGCCGTCCGTGCCGAACCAATGCTCGGCCGAAGGGGCGGCAAAACGAAGCTCGAGGTTCTGTGCGGTCACATCGTGGGTCGCCAAAAACGGAGCAAATATCGCCACGAAAATGACAATGGAAGCGATGGCGAGTCCGATGTAGGTCAGGCGATTCATCTAATTTAGCCGGATCCGCGGGTCGAGCCAGCGGTAAACGACATCTGTAAGAGTGTTTGCCAAAATATAGGTCAGGCTGATGACGAGCACGCAGCCCTGCACAAGCCGATAGTCGCGTTTGGCGATGCCCTCATCGAGCAGCAGCAAGCCGAGGCCCTGCCAGCTAAATATTTTTTCCGTAATGATCGATCCCGCCAGCAGGACACCGAGTTGGAGGCCGAGGATCGTAACGACCGGTATAAGCCCGTTCTTGAGCACGTGTTTGTAGATTACAGTACGTTCGCTCAAGCCCTTTGCTCGAGCCGTACGGACGTAATCCTCGCCGAGCTCTTCGATCACGCTTGAACGGACCATTCGCGTAAGGATGGCGGAAAGCGCCGCTCCGAGTGTGACCGCAGGGAGTATGATGTCTTCAGGATAAAGGCTCCCGGTCGGGCGGAGAAACTCGAGCTTCACCGCAAAGATATATACAAGAAATGGCCCGACAACGAATGTCGGCAGAGAGATGCCGAGCAGGGCAACGAACGAGGCGGCGTTATCTATGATCCGGCCCTTATTCGTGCCGGCCAGGATGCCGAGCGGAATGGCAATGCCGATCGCGACAAGCATCGAAGCCAAGGCGAGCTTGATCGTCGCCGGGTACCGCTCGAGTATCATATCGAGCACGGGCCTGTCCGTGCGGAACGACGTGCCGAGATCGCCGCGGAGCAAACCGGCAAAATAGTCGTAATAACGGTTATTGAGGCCGTGCCACTCGAAGCCCTCGTCGGTGCTAATAGAGAAAAAGAATGCCGGGCGGTCAAGCCCATGCTTGCGGTTGAAATTGTCGATCTGCTCCTGCGTTGCCGTCTCGCCTAGGATCGCGGTCGCCGGCGTGCCCGGCACGAATTCGATAAGAAACGTGACAAGCGAGACGACGGTCCACGCGACCAGGATGATTAGGCCTGCCTGCCTTGCAAAGCTGAGGAGCTTGTATTTCATCAGAGATCCGGAAACGCGGTTGGGCTTTAGCTCACGCAGCGGCCGAACGCAGCCCGGTGTGTATCGCGGCGATGCCGCCGGTCAGATTTCGATATTCTACATCATCAAAGCCACACTCGCGCATCAGTGCGGCGAGTGCCTTCTGATCGGGAAACTTCGAGACGGAATCCGGCAGATATTCATATGCGCCGCGGTCGCCGCTGACCATGCCGCCGATCCGCGGAAGCACGCGGGTGAAATAGAAATTGAAAGCCTGCCTGAATCCCGGAACCACCGGCGAAGAAAATTCGAGGACAACAAGCCGACCGCCCGGCTTTAGGATGCGGCGGAGTTCGACGAGCCCGTCGCGGAAATTCGCAAGATTACGAAGCCCGAAGGCGATCGTGACGGCATTGAACGACTCATCGCCAAAGGGCATCGAAAGAGCATCCCCTTCGATCCAGGGTATCCGCTCGGTCTTTTCGCGGGCGACGGCAAGCATCGGGTGGCAAAAATCACTCCCGATGACGCGTGCCTTTGCGTTCGTTTTGAGTTCGATGGAAAGGTCGCCGGTGCCGCAGGCAACGTCGAGCACGACAGCGTTCTCATCGGCAAGAACGTCTTCGAGAAGGGCACGGACCTTCCGCCTCCAGCGTTTATCGGTGTTGCCGGAGAGCACGTGATTGAGCAGGTCGTAACGCCGAGCGATGCCCGAAAACATCGAACGAACGGCACGAGCGTGCTCCAATTCGCGAAGTGAACGTTCGGGCTGCACTAGTTCTCGGCGGTCTCCTGTTTGGGTGTGAACATCATCAGCGAGGCCATCGGCGTGCCGCGAAGCTTATCGACGAATGCCTGCACATCGCCGAGCGAAACGGCGGTGAACGCATCGGCCTCAGCCTTTGCCGAGCGAAGCCCGTAGGTATCGACATCTATCCAAAGGACGGTCTTATCGATCAATCCGCGTTCGGCCAGAACGAGCCTTTTGGCAGCGTCGAATTCGGCCTGAGAAATGCGGTCGCCCAGAGCCTTTGGAACGACCTCGTTGAGCTCGACCGGCTTTGCCGTTGTGTCGGAGGACGCCGGCCGGCCGATGTCCGAAAAGCGGATGACGAAGGTTCCGGGCAGGATGTTCGCGTTGTTCGCTACCGAAACAAGATCTCGCTTATCGGCCGGCGACGCCGCCTTTAATCGAGCCTCGACAACCTTCGCGGCAACGAGCGAAGCCGGATATTCGCGGGCATTCCTGGCGATACCGCGGGCGGCCATCCGGAGTTCGCCTGTACCGGCCACCGGCGAGGCCACGGTCTTCATTGCCGTTTCGGGCGGATCGGGCTGGCGGAAGGTCGAGGGCACGCGGCCATCAGATTTTTTCCAGGCTCCAAAGAACCGGCGTACCGCCCGATATGCGAGTTCGCTTTCATAACGGCCGCTAAGCGAAAGCGTTGCATTATCCGCTCCGAAGAAACGTCCATAGGCAAAGCGGAGATCCGCAAAATCAATTTTTTCGATCGTAGCCGGAGTTCCATTTGCCGGACGGCCGTAGGGAAACGTCCCGAGCAAGTGCGAAGCCGCGGCGATGTCTGCAGCGTATGCGGGCTGTTTTTCAAGCTCTGCGGCACGCTTTACAGCCTCGGCCTTTATGGCAGCGGTGACGTCTTTATCAAGCGTTGGTGTCGAAACAGCAGCGGCAAGAGTTTCGAGCATCGTCAGAAATCCTTGCTGGTTCGAGGACGCCGCTATCTCGATGTAATCGTAATTGCAGGTGACCTGAAGGCTGCCACCGAGGTCGGTAAAGAAGTCTCGGGAAGCCTGGTTCGGAAATATCGCATCGGAGAGAAGACACATCAGGCCTTCCTTGCCTTGCGGGTCGAATGCTGCTCCGGAGTGAACGCGGAGGCGAACGTCGATGCGGTCCGCGGGTTCGGCAAACATCAAGACCCGCATGCCGTTGAGCAATTTCTCCTGTCGCGGAATGCCGCTTCCGGGCCGCTGCGCCGCCGACGAACCGGCAAGTACGGCCACGAGGGCAAAAACGGCGAACGATCTGGCTAAAATAGCGTTTGTGAACATCTTTGAAAGGTGTCGAAAAGAAAAATGGTAACCTTTTTAGTTGCAAAATTCCATCAGAGTGTTGTAACCGCACTTGGTGTTTTTCCGACCGGCCGCTTAGTTAAAGAAAAAAATTAACTATAGGCATCGCCGCCCATATAGAAAGCATCTAGAAACTTTGGAAGGACGCCCGGCGTTTCAAGCTTTGTTTGGCAACTTAATACTTAACATTGCGGCGAAACGCGTTATAATATTTAGTTAGATGGTTTTACCTGCTTTCACCCACAGGAGGCAGAGGAGAAGCGGAAAATGGCAAAGATCGTAAAGTATTGCGGTAAATGCGACGAAGGGTTTGCGGAGAGGTTCACTTTCTGTCCCGATTGCGGCAGCGAACTGCAAGCTTATGAAATGAACCCGATCGGGCAAGAGGCCGCACCGCCTTCGCCCGTATTTTTGGAAGAGCCTGCTCCCGAGTCGGTGGCCGAGCCTCAGGTCGAGGCAGCGGCTGTTGAAGAAGATATCCTCGAGCTCGGCAATGCCGACCAACCGGCGGAAGAGGTTTTCGAGACCATGCCGGCGGCGGAGGTTGAGGAATTTGGCTCATATCAGGAAGAGGTTCAGGAGATCGAGGTAGAGGAACCGCACGTGGAAAGGCTTTCGACCTCGGCTGCGGCGTTCTTTGAACCCAAGGCCTACACGGCAACGCATAGCGCAACCGCGACCTATGACCACGACGATGACGGCTACTACATTACCGTCATTCAGGAAAGCCCGGGCAAGCAGCGGAACGCACTTCTTCTCGGGGCCACTTTTCTGGTTTTGACCGTTGCTGTTAGCTCGTGGGGCTATTCGCTTTTCAACAAGGAACTCGGCGTTGGCTCGATCGGCGACTCGCAGTCGCTGGCATATCTTCTTGACTCAGTACCGATGCCGGTAGATGAGCTCGAGGAGCAGAAAAGAAACAATGAGAAAGGCGGCGGCGGTGGCGGCGGTGGCCGCGAAGAGCAGGAACCGGTTAGCCAGGGCGACCTTGCCGATCAATCGCGAAACCCGACGCGTCCGCCGGATGCGAAAGTTTTCCGAAGCGATAATTTTGAACTGAAGACCCCTCAGCCGCAAACGGAAGGCGACCGGAAGTTTCCGAAGGAATTTGACCGGTGGGGCGATCCGAATTCGAAATATGCCGGCCTCTCTAATGGTCCCGGAACCGGCGGCGGCCAGGGTTCCGGAGTTGGTACCGGACAGGGCAGCGGCCGTGGAACGGGTACGGGCAGCGGAACAGGTTCAGGCAGCGGTAGTGGAATAGGTGACGGCGACGGCCCCGGCCGGGGTTCAGGAAGTGGCGGGCCACCTCCTCCGGTAGCGGTTGGCCCGACGACACAACTTAAGATCGTTGCGAAGCCCCGTCCGGGTTATACGGAAGCGGCCCGTAAGAATGGAACGCAAGGCACCGTCGTGCTTCGCGTCACGTTCCTTGCCAATGGAAGCATCGGCCCGATCTCGACGGTACGCGGCCTGCCGAACGGTTTGACCGAACAGGCGATCGCAGCGGCACGCAATATTCGCTTTGAACCGCCGAAACGGAACGGAATTCCGAGTGCGGTGACGAGAACGATCGAATACTCGTTCACGATGTACTAGAAAGAAGCTAGTTGAATGGGAAAAGCCGGGTTCATCGCCCGGCTTTTTTCATTATATTTTGAACGCGGATCTAGCGGATAGGGCGGATCGAACGGTTCGGCGGAGTATAAGACGTAGCGACAACGGCTTAACCACTTTGATCGTCTCGATCCTCTGTATCCAAATAATCAGCCTCATCCGCTGAATCCGCGTTCAAATAAGGAAGCACTTTTCAGCATTCGAGTTATTGCTCGAACTGGGCTTTTAGGCTTTCTGTGTACGGAGCACGAGCGACGCCTTTCTCGGTGATGATCGCCGTGACGAGGTCATTCGGCGTGACGTCAAAGGCGTAGTTCGAGATGCCGATGCCCTCGGGGGCAAGCTGGATGTCCTTGACGTGGGTGATCTCGCGTCGGTCGCGTTCCTCGATCGGAATATCATCGCCGGTCTGGCAGTTGAGATCGACGGTCGAAAGCGGGGCAGCGACGTAGAAGGGAATTCCATGGCGGCGGGCAAGCACGGCGACCATATAGGTGCCGATCTTGTTCGCAACGTCGCCGTTTGCGGCGATCCGGTCGCTGCCGACGACGACCGCCTGCACCTCGCCGCGTTTCATCATATGGCCGCTCATATTGTCGGTTATGAGCGTAACGGGGATGTCGTCCTGCAGGAGTTCCCAGGCGGTCAGGCGAGCACCCTGCAGATACGGCCGCGTTTCATCGGCGATGACCGAGACCTTTTTTCCCTGATCGACCGCACCGCGAATGACTCCGAGTGCCGTTCCCCAGACGCCGCCGGTCGCGAGTGCTCCGGCGTTGCAGTGTGTCAGAACCGTAGCGTTGTCTTCGATCAATTCGCCGCCGAATTTGGCGATCAGCCGCTGCGATTCGATGTCCTCGTCGTGGATCGCCTTGGCGTCGGCGATCATTATCTGCTTTATCTCAGAGACAGTTCGGCCTTCGGCTTTGGCGTTGGCAAAGGTTCGCTTCATCCGGTCGATCGCCCAGAAAAGATTCACGGCGGTCGGGCGCGTCCGGCCGATCACATCGGAAATGTAGTCGAGCTCTTCTTCTAGATCGGCGATGTCCGTGCCGACGAACTGATTCAGCCCTAATGCGATGCCATATGCGGCCGAGACGCCGATCGCCGGTGCGCCGCGGACGACCATGTCCTTGATGCCGGCCGCAACTTCGTCGTAAGTGCGGAGCGTCAGCCACTTTTCCTCGGTCGGGAGCAGCCGCTGATCGAGCATCAGGACGCCTTCGTCGGACCATTTAACGGGAATGATATTGAGATTCATAAGTTCGTTCGGCGGGCCCGCGGAGGCGGCCCGAAACCCAATGTGCCAAAACTTGAACTCTAAACGAAAACACGGCGAGCCTCAAGATTCCTGAAACCTTTTGCCGGCCCGGCGACGTTATATATGCCGGGAAACGGATTGTTATGGGCATTGAACAGATACTCGACGGAATTCACGGTTCGGTCATCAAGCGTCGCTGGGCGCAAGTTTATACCGCATTTGTCCGGGTGCTTCTCGGGCTAGCGTTCATTCCGCCGAGTATTCCGAAGATAATGAACCAGCCCTTCACGGTGCTCCCGGATTCGAACCCCGTCGGTGCTTATTTCAACGCTCTCTATAACACGGGGTTTTACTACAACTTTCTCGGATGGTCGCAGCTCATTGCGGCGATACTTTTGCTCATCCCGCGGACCTCGCACCTTGGCGCCCTGATGTTCTTTCCGATCATCGTGAACATCGCGATCTTGACGAGCTCGGTGGGGTTCGTCGGAACGTGGCTGATCACTTTGTTGATGGCATTGGCCGGGCTTTATCTGGTCGGTTGGGAGTATGACCGATGGAAGGGGCTTATCTTTCGCGACCGCGAATGGCGGACGAAGGCGAGCTGGAAGGGAATGGCCGGCATTGCCGCATTCTTTGCCGCGGGCGGCATTCCGATGGGCATTTTGTGGTACTGGATTGGCCTCGGCAATTTCCCAAACTATCTGCGCGTGACCGGCATTCTCGTCGGCATCGGACTGGTCTTCGGCATTCTCGTAGCGGTCCACTATCGCCTTATGCCGGTCGGCAGGCTTGCAGAGACCGACCTCAAATAGTCTTTTGCCCGGGTTGATCTCGTAGAACCGGCGTTTCGTTCGTTGAAACTCCCTGCCGGTTGCTTTATAGTTCTGCTTTAAATTACTCTCAAACCTCATCCTTTCTTTGTAATTAATGCAGGCAGCAACCGAACGAATGGATCTTACGTTTCGCTCATTCCGCCCGTATGGCGTAGAGCTTCCAAAGCCGATCGAGGCACTTGACCGGGTCGCACGCAACTTTTATTGGTCGTGGCATCCGGAGGGCGTCGAGCTTTTCCGCGACATCGCCCCGACCATCTGGGACAAGTATGAACAGCATCCGCTGAAGGTGCTCGAAGAGGTCGGCGAGTTTCGGCTCTGGCAGAAGGCTGCCGACGACGAATACGTCGCGAGGCTGAACGACTTTGCGGCAAAGTTCGACGCCTACATGGCCGAGCCCGCGCGTTCTTTTGAGAACGGCCCGACGCCCGAGCATCCGGCTGCGTATTTTTGCGCAGAGTATGGCGTACACAATTCGCTGCCGAATTATTCGGGCGGGCTCGGCATCCTAGCCGGTGATCATCTGAAATCGGCGAGCGATATGAACGTGCCGCTGGTTGCGGTCGGTCTGCTTTATCGCTACGGATATTTCCGGCAGGACATCGGCCATGACGGCTGGCAGGAAGAGCACTACTCGAACATCTTCGATTACGGGCTGGCGATCTCACCCGTGATCGCTCCTACGGGCGAGCGTGTCAGGGTAACGGTTCGTATCCGCGGCCGCGAGGTCATCGCTCAAGCGTGGCTCGCGAAGGTCGGACGCGTATCGCTTTACCTGCTCGATACCAACGTTGAGGAAAACCACGAAATAGACCGGATGATAACCGGCCATCTTTACGGCGGCGATTCGGAAACGCGCATCGTCCAGGAAAAGGTGCTCGGCATCGGCGGTGTGCGGCTGCTCCGCAAGCTCGGCATCTCTCCGAGCGTGTTTCACCTCAACGAAGGGCATGCGGCCTTTTCAACGCTCGAGCTTGTCCACGAATACCTGATCGAGCACCCCGAGAAGAGCTTCGCCGAAGCGCAAGCTGCGATCCGTGAGCAGTGCGTTTTTACCACGCACACGCCGGTCGCGGCGGGCAACGACGTCTTCCTGCCGGAGCAGCTTCGAGGCTGTTTCAGTCAGGAATACATCGCGTCGTTGAAACTCGAAGAAGATGAGTTCTTCGCTCTCGGCCGGATCGATCCCGCTGACGACTCGGAAGCCTTTGGGATGACGCCGTTTGCCATTCGAATGACTCGGTCGGCAAATGGCGTTGCCGAGAAACACGGTGAGGTTTCGCGTGGGCTTTGGAAAGAGATGTTCCCGCAGGGAATGGATGTACCGATCTCGCACGTAACGAACGGCGTTCATCCGCCGACGTGGATCGCTCCGGCTTTTCAGCGGCTTTTCGAAACGGAAATTGGACAAGATTGGCCGCTTCTGACGCACGATCCGCAGGCATGGGCTAAGGCGATCGCCGCAATTGACGACGCCAAGATCTGGCAAAAGCACGTGACGCTTAAGAACCTCTTGATCGCATTCATTCGACGCCGGACCCTCAAGAAGGAGATCGGTGGCCAGGATACGATCAATGAACGGACGAACACGGCCGGGCTGTTCGATCCGAATGCGCTGACGATCGGCTTTGCCCGCCGCGTTGCTCAATACAAGCGTTGGAACCTTATCCTTTCGGACCTCGATCGGCTTTTGCGATTAGTGGACAACGAAGACAGGCCCGTCCAGTTCGTCTTTGCCGGAAAAGCTCACCCGCAGGACCGGACTGCCAAGGCGATCTTGCAGGAGTTGATGAGCATCAACCACGAGTCGCAGTGGCAATCGCGGGCGGTCTTTATCGAGGATTATGATCAGGAAGTAGCCCGTTATCTTGTTCAGGGCGTCGATGTTTGGCTCAATGTCCCGCGGCGGCCGATGGAGGCAAGCGGTACGAGCGGAATGAAGGCCGCAATGAACGGAGTGCTGAATTTCTCGATCCTTGACGGTTGGTGGATCGAGGGCTACAACGGCCGGAACGGCTTTGCGATCGGCGACCTGAGCGACTTTGAAAGCGATGCGGAGATCGACGCCATCGAAGCTGAATCGCTCTATTCGACGCTCGAGAACGAGGTCGTGCCGGCGTTCTATCATCGCGGCGCTAACGGGCTCCCGACCGAATGGATCGCCCGGATGAAGGATTCGATCGCGACGCTGACGCCGCAGTTCTCAAGCGACCGAATGGTCAAGGACTATATCGAGAAGATCTACAAACACTGATCCACGCAGATGTTCGAACCACAGCAGGAATTTACCGTTGGTAGGGTCAAGGCCATGGAGTGCTTCCGTGAGGCTTGGGAGATGATCCGCGGGCAGTATCTGATGGTCTTGGTCGTCGTGATCGTTGGAATGCTGATCGGAAGTTTGGTTCCGCTCATCATCCTCGGGCCGATGGTCTGCGGTATCTATCTTTGCCTGTTCGAGATGATGGACGGCAAACCGATCAGCATCGATAAGCTCTTCAAGGGCTTCGACTTTTTCTTACCAAGCTTTTTGCTGACATTGGTCGTCATGATTCCCATCGTCGTGATGGTCGTCGTGATGAATATCCCGTTGATCGGCGTTGCAATGGCCGGTCCGCAGATGTCGCAGGAGGAACTTATATCATTCCTCATCGGCATACTTGCGGTCGAATTCGTCTTTGCTGTGATAATGACCGTCATTCACACGCTCGTGATCTTTTCTTTTCCGCTGATCGTGGATAGAAAGGCCGGAGCATGGGACGCGATCAAGCTTAGTGCCCGGGCGGTTTGGGCAAACAAGGGCGGGGTCGGAGCTCTGTTCGGGGTCGGCTTCCTTTTGGCGATTGCCGGGTACCTGCTCTTTTGCGTCGGGATCTACCTCGTGATACCGATCATCATCACCGCCACGGCCGTTGCATACCGGAAGGTGTTTCCCCCGCTTGCAGAGCGGTTCGCCTCGCCGCCGCCGCCCGACCTCTATAACAATATTGCCTAAGAATATGCCCGCGGAATTCAAGTACCTGGATACAATTGAAGATTTTGAAGAGCTGCTCGAGGTTTCAGATGAGCGGCCGGTTACGGTCTATAAACACAGCTCCACGTGCGGCATCAGCGCCCACCTGATGGAAGAGATGATGGCCGTTGATGGTAAGGTGAATGTGGTCGTCGTTCAGCGGTCGCGGGAGCTTTCGGACCACATTGCCCGGCGTTCGGGCATCCGGCATCAATCGCCGCAGGCGTTCGTTTTCAGCGGTCGGAAGGTCCGCTACCAGGCGTCGCATTACGCGATCGACCCATCGGAGATCAACAAGAATCTAAAGAAATGATCGAACCACTGCAGATCGTAGAAGAAAGCGAAAGGGAACTGAGCATCGGCTGGTCGGACGGGACCGAGACGAGCTACACGGCCGCCGAACTCCGGCGCGCCTGCCCCTGCGCCGGGTGCATAGATGAATGGACAGGAAAAAAGATCCTTGACGAAGCCCAGGTGCCGGATGACCTTACGATCAAGCATACTTCGATCGTTGGCCGCTACGCGCTTAACTTTCACTTTTCGGACGGGCATGACACGGGCATCTTTAGCTTCAATTTTCTTCGCGAACTTAAGTAGGGCCAAGCGCCGATCGTCCGCGATGGGTTAGAATAGAGAAGATGAACGAACGCGACATCTTCGACGAACGGCAAGAAGTAAAGACATCCTCATTTGCGTGCACCTATTGCCGAGAGCGAAATGATTACGAAGTTCGCTGGATGAAGCGGACAAAGAAAAAGAACCTTCCGAGGGCGATGAATGAGCGCGACCGCGCCCAGCTAGAGAAATCCCGCGACTACATGGTCCGCATCGACGACATGCTGATGTGCAAGAACCCACGCTGCCGTAAACGGTTCGAGATACCGACAATGCAGTCGATCGTTTTTTTATAGAAAGCTTGTCCGGGTCGTGCTATCATTCAGTTACAAAGTTCATTACAGGCAGGTAACGGCTATGGTCAATGACCCGCTGGCGCACACGCCAAAGATCGATCCTCCGGACGAAGAGATGTCAAAGTTCATCGAACACGAGATCTCTCACGCTCCACAAGCTCCACGCGAACTCTACGAGCGTCTTTATGAGCATCACTCTTCATCACCCGCTGATTCAGGCGGCGATATCGATGCGAGCTGGGAAGAGGTGAACACCTCGGGTTCCGAGTCGGTATTCGGCCATAATCCGACGCCGGATCAATCTGACGTAGAGGAAAATGCTCACGCGATGGGCATCGATTTCGAGGATAACGAGCCGCTCGATTTCGTCCGAAAGATCGAACGCCGCGACCGCAAGCGATATGAGCTTGACCCGCTTTCGAAAACCGACCGCGACTCGATCTAGATGGCTTATTTGATCCCGGGGCCGCTGAATACAGCGAGCGGGATCTTTGATGCCGGGTCGAACGTTACTTCGCTGATCGGCTTTTCTGCTTTCAACGTCACGGTCTTGGCCCGAGCCGCGATGTCCACCTTTTCGACCTTTGATGTTCCATCGGCGAATTTCAATTCGACCTCGACCGGAAGCTTGTAGGCGGCCGTCGTAAGGGGCGAAACTCGCTGAGTTTGCGTAAATGTGAGCGTTACCGCCTTCTTGTTCGGTGCAAAACGGTTCGTCACGCGAACCTTCGGGTGGCCGGATTTGAAGACCCATTGATCGAAGAACCACTTCAGTTCCTGTCCGGAAACTTCTTCCATTACCTTTTGCAGATCGGCAGTTTCAACCGAACTGAACCGGTGCCTTTCGAGAAACAGCTTTATCGCACGCCAGAAATTGTCGTCACCGACCTGTTCGCGAAGCTGATGGACAACGGCTCCGCCTTTGTTATAAGTAACTGCCGGCCAGCGGAAGAGAACGGAGGTATCGCCCGCACGGCGGTTATAAAGAGCGTGGGAAACAGGCGTCGTAGCGGTGTGGTTCACGTAGCTTTCGGCATCGACTCCGACCTTGCGAAGATATTCTTCCCGTCCGTAGGACTTCTCGCGGATCGCGGCTTCGAAAAATGTCGCAAAACCTTCGTTGAGCCAAAGGTCGGCCCACGTCTTGCAGGTCGTGTTGTTCCCGAACCAGGAATGGGCGATCTCATGAGCAACCAGGTCCTCGACGTTTCCGCGCATGAAATCGATCGAGGCGTAAAAGATCTCAGTATCCGCCATTGTGGTGGCTGTTATATTCTCCATCCCGCCGAACTCGAAATTGGCGACCATCGTTTGGTCGTATTTGTTGAATGGATAAGCGATGCCGGTCATTTCTTCCATCGCCTCGAGCATACGAATCGTTTTGCCGTAAGCGAGCGGGACGATGTTCTCGCGGCCGGCATAGACGTAATAACCGAGCGGAATGTCGCGGAAGGATTCGCTGATCTTTACGTAGTCACCGACGACAAAGGAGATCAGATATGTCGGGTGCGGAATGTCGAGCCGAAAGTGATGCGTCGCGGTGCCGTCCGGGTTTTCCGTTACAGCAACGGTCTCTCCGTTGCCGACGACCGTCTGGCCCTTCGGCACGGGGATGAATTTCTC
>ERZ761607.1920-NODE-1920-length-24030-cov-9.191700_pt1 | contig 24030 bp, 17 predicted proteins | sample MGYA00511164_ERZ761607 | MGnify/ENA primary metagenome ERZ761607 (study PRJEB28899, sample SAMN02445080) | bioreactor sludge metagenome | biome: EBPR sludge | place: Australia: Brisbane, Thorneside Wastewater Treatment Plant | collected 2011-06-22 ... | reverse complement strand
GTAAAAAGTATGACTTTAAAAACTTTCTACTTTCTACTTTCTACTTTCTACTTTCAACTTTATCCTTTTTACTTTTTTTTGTTACACAGAGGGCTACAGAGTTTTGCACGGAGAGACACAGAAGAGAAGGATTTGATTTGGGACAATATTAATAGATAAAGGGGAAAATAGATTATTGATGTTTTTTGTGTTAAGGATATAAGTAATTTGTGCGTCTGTATAGAAGACCGTCACCGAATCCAAACATAGAAAATAATGTTTCTATAATTAGAAACTTTATGTATCTTTGTGATGTTAAACAAGACAGTATTAAATGAGATTTTTCGAAACTAAATTTTTAGAACAAGCGGACGAATTCATTTCCCAGCTTGACCCTAAGTTAATCAGGAAAATCTTTTACAATATTGACCTTGCTGAACAGACTAATGACCCAAAACTTTTTAAGAAACTACAAAATGACATTTGGGAGTTTCGAACAAAATTCGCAGGACTTTAAATCAGACTTCTTACATTTTGGGACAGGACGGATAACAAAGAAACTTTGGTAATTGCAACCCAAGGTTTCACAAAGAAAGTTGACAAAGTTCCGGCAAACGAAATTGACCGGGCCCTAAAACTTAAGGACAAATATTTCAATAACAAATTAAGAAAGTAATCATATGGCAACTGAAGAATTAAAGACATACTCACTTGACGAGATGAAAGACAAGTATATCGGCAAAGATGGGACACAAGAGCGTGACGAATACGAATACGAACTTCGTATGGACGTTCTGGGAAAAATGATTAAAGCAGCCAGGCAGGAAAGAAACATGACACAGGAAGAGCTTGGTCGACTTATTGGAGTTCAGAAAGCTCAGATTTCTAAACTTGAAAACAGTGCGAACAGTGCAACAATTGACACCATAATTAGAGTTTTTAGAGCATTAAAAGCAGAAATCAACTTTAACGTAAAACTTGAAGACAACTTTGTCAAACTCGCCTGATAGTAAAGAAAGCCGGATGCACAACAGCACCTACCCAAAAGTGGCGTTTCAGTGGTTAAATCAAGCGCATTGCTTCCATCAAAGTTTGTGCTTGGTTGACAGTAAAGCGCTTCGAAATCGCCACCTTCGGGTAGCCGCAAACCGTTACTTGTCAAAAAACGAATAAAACTCTGATCAAAATTGAACTAAAATGTAAACTAATTGGTCAACTTTGGGTCGTGGCACGTAAAATTGGTATATACGGCAATTATTTTGAAGATTTTTATATTGGACAATCTCAAAAAGTTAAGGATAAAATTGATTATGTTCCTGATATAATCAGGCACGTAAATCAAGTTCCGATCAGGTTTTTAAAACATATTGAAGGTACTGATGGCTTATTTGAAATCAATTTAAAACGACCTTTAAAAACATCAGGATTTTTTGTTTTTTGACCAGGGAAATCTTATCATTTTAACTAACTGCATTGAAAAGAAAAGTCAAAAAACACCGAAAGAGCCATTAGATTTAGCCAATAAACTAAAACAGGAATATTTTAAATCAAAGAATCAATAATGAACAAATTAACAAGTTTTGAAGCCCATTTAGACAAACACAGGGGGAAAGTCGGAAGTGAGGAAAGAGCAAAATTTGATTCAGATTCACTTGCATTCAGAATTGGAGTTATGCTTCAGGAAGCCAGAAAGGAAGCAAAAATGACCCAGGAAGAACTTGCAGATAAAACCGGAACTAAAAAAAGTTATATCTCAAGAATAGAGAGCGGAAAAAGTGATATACAACTTTCAACTTTTTACCGAATCATCGAAATAGGATTGGGTAAAACATTGAACATTGCAATAAGTTGACCTATACTCCCACCAGTAACAATGCACCGGACGTAACGACTTGCTATCGCTGCTTCCGTCGCGCGAATGCTGACCGTTGATCAATAACCCGAAAACTACAAGAAATTCACCTCCGGAAAATTCCTCCATTCCTCTCTCCCTATCTGAGTATTCCGGTGCAAACCGAACTACCCATTCCGGAGCAAACTGAACTACCCATTCCGGAGCAAACTGAACTACTTCAGGCGAGAGATTTGATAGCTGTATATTACGGTGAAAATGACCAGACATTCCATAAAAATCAAACCCAAATCGTAACTCGTAAATTTTTCCCTCAAAATCTCTCTCCCATTCCCCATTTTCCCTATCTTTGGCGGAACACATACCCGATAAAACATGACGACCGACCAATACATCGACAACATCAGCAAAAGGTACAAGGCAGGGAATGCCACCGAACATACTTTCAGGGGTGATCTGCAGCAATTGACTAAAAGTCTGGGGGTGAGGTGACGGGTAGGGGATGGTTTATTGTGGGGAGTATCTATATAATGTATGGTGAGTCAAGTGAAATAATGAGTGGTTTATGATGTGGGTTTTAGGGAAATTTTGAAGGTTAAAGGAACTATTTTCGGGAGATGGTTTGGGATGAAATTCAATGTATAAAAGAACAATTTATTCATTTTATAAAAAACTTGATGATGAAAATGGGAAAATATTTATGGTTGTGGATTTTCGTTGGAATTATATTTTTTGGATGCGGTGGAAACGGAACAGAAGGTGAAGAAAATTCTCATGAAGATGGAGATTTGGACAAAACTTTTGCTGAAGAAACTCAGATATCTGATTTAAAGTCTGAACAAAAATTTGAGCAAGAAAAGGAAAAATTAATTTTAGACGGCTGGGAAGAAAAACAAATTGAAAATGGACAATTACCTGCTTGCTATAACTTTATCCCTCAAAAGGGTAAAATCGATAACTTTTTAGAAGTCTATGTAGGAAGTGGAACAGATATAGCGATTAAATTGATGAACTTAAAGACAGATAAATGCGTCAGGTATGTTTTTATAAATAGTCGTTCAACTTATAGGATAAGAAACATCCCAGAAGGAAAGTATTATCTGAAAATAGCTTATGGAAAAAACTGGTTATCAAAAGTAGAAAATGGACAATGCATAGGGAAATTTGTGCGTAATCCGATGTATGAAAAGGGAGAAGAAATTATGGACTTCCATCTTCATTATGTTTCAGATGGATATAAAGTACCCAGCTTTAAATTAGAGTTGGACGTGGTTTCAAGTGGCATTTCGAATACATTTGAATCCCAAAATATTTCTGAAAGTGAATTTAATCAATAACAGATTGATGTATAGAATTTAATATACTTGCATTTAATAGATTTTTGTCTTTATTTTTGATCCTTAAAATTCTTCAATTAAAAGATATTTTTCTGGCATTAAAACATTTTGAGATTATTCATCAATATCTATTTAAAAACTATCGGTATTTTTGATGATAAACATGAAGTAAAAGCCTGAACTATCCGATTTTTAAAAGTTCATATCGTGGATAACATTATTTTTTGGCAAAATTCCTATGTTAACCTCAATTTTTAAGTTATTTAATTTGTATAAGAACCCACACAGTGAAATTAGCAAAGTAATGAAGCTAAAATATCTTTTTACGTCGCTTTTAATGTTTCTATTGTTAATTAATGGCATATCCCAAATTAGTTCAGATTCTGATCTGGAAATAAGAAAATTATACATACTTAATAATTATTTGTCCGCATCCGATCAAACCCAAATTAAATTAAGAATCAAAATTTTATCAGAGGAATATAACGGTTGTAATACAAATAACTATATTGAAATTGATTTTTCAGGTAATTTAAAAGAAGAGCCTGAGTTTGTAACTTTTGACCTGTCATTTATCAACTGTTCAAATTTTCTTTGTACCAAAACTTTCAGCTTCCCAATAAATGCTTCGGAATTTAAAAAATATTTGAATTCTTATCCTGAAGAAAGTGGAAATATCAAAAAAATTTTGGGAAGAGACCAAGACCCTGGGTATTTATTTAATAATGATTACATTTTTATTTCTGATGATGAAATTGAAATATCAAATGTCAAAATTACTGATATATACATGGGTGGCGTTGTTAAGGAAATAAATCTTTTGCAAAAGCCCAATTATATTTTTGTTGAAAATGAATCGGGAGAAGAAAATAATTCAAAAAACAGAGCGGGATTAGGTAGTAAAATTTATCTTAGATTGAATGGTGGAAGGTTGCCAGAGGGTGGGAGTTGGGTTTGGTATGATGACATGTATCAAAGTAATATTATTACTCAAGGATCCCAGGATTCGATAGAATATACTATTCTTGACACTGTACCTGAATTTTATATATCAGTAGAGGGAATTGACCAAAAGGAAATGAACACCACGGGTTTATTGGAGTCTAAAATTTATGTTGAAGTGAAAACTTTATTTCTTGATCAAATAACAACTTTGACACTTCAAGGTAATTATGATAAAGCTTTGTCTATTATTGAGCAATTAGAAAATTCTTACAGCGATGATCAGATAATTGAAACCAAAAGACAGGAAGTCATTAATAAAAGGGAGAAAGAAATAGAACTCAAACAATTAAGTGATTTATTAAGTCTGGATTACAGCTTATTATATAATTTTAAGACTGAGAATGAAGTGGTAAGGTTAAAAATCCAGGAACTTGTTAATTTAAAAACATATGATGTCGGATTGAATTCAGGAAGATATAAGTTTTCAATTAATTTAAAATATGTAAAAAATGACAATTATCATTTCAAATTGGATAATTCAATAAGCAATTCAAACTTACAGTTGGGAAATGATTTAGTTTACGAATTAAATAACTATCGGGCTAAATTATCACCACCAACAATTACTTTTAAAGGGGAAAAATATGAAGTAAATACGGAGGATAATTATCCTGTTGATCTATTTATATCACGAAAAACGAATGAATTGACCGGGAAAAACTATGTGTGGGAAACCGATGATAAGTTTATTTCGGATATTATGAATTCAAGATATAACAGAAGACTTTCCTCATATCCGGAAGGAGTTTTCAAAGTAGATATTACATCAGTAGACATAGGGGAAAAAGTTTATTATCAAACTTCAGGATATTGCCTTAAAAGAACAGATGGAGTGAAAAATGTTTTTAAATCTTTGTTATTACCCGGAGCCGGCAGAAAATCAGTGGGATATAGGAATGGTCCTTTAATAGGCATTGGTTTTTTTGCACTTGCCGGAACAGCAATAGGGAGTAAAATTTATTCTAATAAAATGTATCAACAGTATCTCGATTCAGACAGCCAGGATGTCCTGGAAAAAAGCTATAATGCTGCTAACTTTGCAAACAGACTCTCAATTATTTCGGGGACGTTGGGTATCAGTTTATATTTATATGATGTATTGGCTGTTTTTGGGAAAGGATTATTTAATCAATTAGATCCCAATAAGCTTAAAACATTACAAACAATAAAAGACACTATTTATTTATAGCATTAATAATAGCATTTAAAGAATTTATATTTGAATATAATATCATGAAGTATTTTATCTTGTTGGTATTAATTTTTATCCTGGGTTGTACTAAGGAAGATTTAACCTGGACATTGGAAAAAATATCACCGAAAGTTATTACACTATTTCCATCTGAAGTAAAGGCAAAGTCAGCCAAACTTGCTGGAAAAGTAATTCACAATGGTGGATTGACTTTGACTGAAAGAGGATTTTATATATGCAAAGATTCTATTTTTGAAAATTCAATTATAATAAAATCAGGTACTGAAATTGGAGATTTTTATTTAGAAATAAATAATCTTGAAGAATCCACAAGGTATTATGTTAAATCTTTTGCTGTAAATGAAAAAGGAAAATCATTTGGAGAACCTATTGTTTTTGAAACCAAAGCATTTGGTAAAGTAATTACAAATCCTGCTTCAGATATTACTACGAATAGTGCAATTCTTAATGGACAGATCATCTCAGATGGTGGATCTGAAATCCAGGAAAGAGGATTTTTTTTATCAGAAAATTCCGATTTAGATATTTCAGGTATAAAGATTTCATCTCTTTCAGGCCAAATTGGAACTTATGATTTAATGGCGCTGGGATTGAACCCTTCATCGCAATATTTTTTTAAAGCTTATGTATTAACTGATAGTGGTATTTCATTTGGAGAAACGCAGAAGTTTACAACTGCTGAGGTGCTATTACCCACAGTTTCAACTTCAAATCTAATACAAATTTCAGCAATTTCTGTTCAATGTGGAGGGAATGTTACGAATGAAGGTAGTAGCGCGGTGCATTCAAGAGGTATTTGTTATAGTACAGGTTCAATGCCTACAATAAATTCAAAAATCAAATATGCTGGTTCAGGTATGGGGCCATTTAACTGCTTATTGGATAGTCTGCAACCTGGAGGAAATTTCTATTATATCAGAGCATTTGCATCAAATAATGAAGGAACTTCTTATGGAAATCAGTTAATATATACAACCGGAAATTGTAAACCAACTCTGACTACTACACAAATAAGCAATATTACCTCAACCTCGGTCAAATCCGGAGGAATAATTAATAACAATGGAGGATTTAATATTCAGGCAAAAGGAGTCACATGGAGTTTGAACATTAATCCCACAATTCTAACTTCAAGTTTTACATCAGATGGGATTGGTTCAGGAAGTTTTTCCAGTGATATAACTGGGCTTACCCCCAACAAAACATATTATTTGCGATCATATGCTACTAACTATTGTGGTACTGAATATGGTAACCAACTTTCATTTACAACTTTAAACTGTACTCCCATTTTGACCACCAATGACGTTTCTAATATCACGTCTAATTCTGCAGTATGCGGCGGCATAATTATTAGTGATGGAGGATCAAATATTCTATCAAAAGGTGTAATTTGGAGTACAAATCAAAACCCCACAGTTGAGTTAAGTTCCAAAACAAACCATGGTGGAGGAATCGGGAATTTTACAAGCAATTTGACAGGATTGATTCCAAGCACTACATATTACATTCGTGCTTATGCAACTAATATTTGTGGGACTGTATATGGACAACAAAGATCTTTTGCAACAACATCAGGAAGTTTTATTGGTACGGTAATTATTGGAACCAGCTCATATACAGAATCGCAATCTGGTTACCCCACTGTGACACCATTTGGAACTAATTTTGAAGATGTTAGGCACATATACTTAATTAAAGCATCCGAAATTAAAAGTCAAGGTGGCAATTCGGGTAAAATTACCCAAATTATGTTCCATATTTCACGAGCTGCCAATATTTCAATTAATAACTTTGTCATTAAATATGGAACTACTACCCTAAACTCGTTGGTTCTTGGAAATACATATAATTTTGCTTTTGAAGATTCACATAATTCATTTAACTTGGTAGACTCAAATGGAGGCTGGGTGCCTTTTAATTTTAAAAGCCCATTTTATTGGGATGGTCAAACCAACTTGATCTTTGAAATTTGTTTCAATAACTCAAGGTTTGACTTAAATTCGACTGTATATTATTCTAACAGCGGGTTTTATTCAAATATTGTTGCTGCAGACGACAATGCTCAGGGATGTTCTTTACCATTTGAAAATGTATCTACAAACAGACCTAATATTAAGTTGGTTTTTAATTAAAATTGTACCAAAAACTATTTAAATATCCAAAAAAGCATCAGAGCATTGACTATTCTTGAAAGTTACAAACTTTACAAAAAATAATAAGGTTTTAAAAAGGTTCTGATCATACCTGAAAACTTTTTTTTGCTTGATTGATATATAAGGAATATTTAATTTAGATTTAAACTAAATTATTGTTTTTTAGATGCAAAACCATTCCTTTTTCTTTATTTTTTTTTAATTTTGGCAATAACCAACTTTTGTTTCAATGAGGAAGCCAATTTTTATCCTTTATATGCTTTCATTTGCTTTTATAAGTTGTAGCTCACCTATTTCCGAAGAATCGACCTATGATAAGTCGAAAGTTAAAATTATAAATAACTTTGCTTTTTACGAAGTCAAACGAATTGCCAATATATTCCCTATTTGTGAAGAAGAGTTAAATTTTAATCATACAACTTCTTCACTCTTAGGGTTCCTTAAAAGTGCTATAGAATCTAAAACCAATAAGAATTTGAACCAATCCCTTTTTAATAAAATATAAATATGAACTTAATTGCAAATACTGGCATTCAATTATTTACATTTCCATTGGAAATTAATTTTAACGATAACTTTAAAATGTATTTTCATGAATGGCTTGATCCAGAAGAGAATTTGAAAAAGATGGAAATTGCTCATTTTTTTTCAGAAGAAGGAATTTGGATTAAAAAGCAGATTCTATATGGTAATATTCTTGGCTATTCTACACTGAACAATAACTATAAAGTTACGGACTCTTGGGAAACCATATCAAATGACGAAGACTTTAATGATAGTTGTATAATTCCAATAGATACAGAGGATCCAAGAGATTCAGGATGTTTCGATGTTTCAATGGGTAAAATAAAAGAAGTCGACTGGAATAAGTTTGAAAACACCTGGTTTCCAATGCCATTCTTTCAACTCAAAGTAAAAAAGTCAGATTTTGGACCAACAAATTGGTGCCGATTCAAGCTTATTCCTAACGGACAGGACGGTAAAATCAAAAAATATAACTTGTTGTTGGCTTTTGACACTAGAACTGTATTTAAGGAGGAAGGATTTGAGGAAGAAGATTTGCAGGAAACGCCCATTTTTACAAATGCTGCCGATATTTTGAAGAATTTTGCTTTATGTAATACTGAGGAAGGCCTGATCGGATATTGCTCGGAAGAAAGAAATTGTGGATGGGTAGATAAATTTTTGTTGAAACACTTTCACGAAATTGATAATATCCATGATCGAAGAATAGCTATGCCAAAAATGAAGTATTTGGCCCAATATATCTTTCTTGTAAGATATATCCAGCAATTTGGAAAATTGCCGGTTATCACTTTATATTCTAATCAAAATGTGTTAATTGGAAATGTAGATTTAATAGTGGATATAGGTAATTCCCGCACATGTGCAGTACTTTTTGATAATGGTGATTTTAAACTATCAAGTCCACTAGAGTTGCAGGATTTCACAATACCAGTATCAAATAGAGTATTAAATAAATATCGTGACTCCTTTGATATGCGTTTGGCGTTTCGCGAAGCCAATTTTGGTGGAAAGTTCGGATTGGAAAACAGCAGTCAATTTGTTTATCCTTCTTTGATTCGGTTGGGGAAAGAAGCAAATCGCCTGATTCATCAAGCGACCAATATGAATACAGGGGCGGAAAAGACAAGTACTTTTTCCAGTCCGAAACGATTTTTATGGGACGAGAAGCCACAAAAAAAAGAATGGGAATTTGTACAATTAGATGGTGAATCCGCCCTGCCGATTTATATAAAGGGCATTTCGGAACAATTAAATGAAGACGGGACTTTAGGGGATGGCTCAATCAAAAATCGATATTCCCGTAAAGCATTGATGACTTTCGCTTTTCTTGAAATCTTGTCTCAGGCAAGGATGCAGATCAACAGTTATGAACAACGCAATCATTGGGGAAACGAAACAATGCTACGAAATATTGGACGTATTATTGTAACCTGTCCAACAGCTATGTCTCATAAAGAGCAAATTGCACTTCGTAAATGCGCTGAAGATGCAGCTATTATGCTCGATCGATTCTTTGAGAATACCTATTCCATAGAAATGGAAGAAACTGAAAATCGAAGAATTCAAATTATTCCTTCTTCAAAAAAACTATCTGCAAAGGAAGAACGAATTGAATGGATATATGATGAAGCTACTGCTGCTCAATTTGTTTTTCTTTATGCTGAAATTAAAGAACGTTATCAGAAAAACGTTAAAGATTATTTTGATTTCTATGGAAAAGTTCGTAGCGATTTGGAAGATTATAATAAAAATTCGCTTACAGTTGGCTCTGTGGATATTGGTGCAGGTACAACTGATTTGATGATTGCGTCATACAAATATGAAGACAGAAGTTCACAATGTACTTTAATCCCTGTGCCACTATTTTGGGAAAGTTTTTATTATGCAGGTGATGATTTAATGAAACACCTTGTACAACAACTTGTGATTGAAGGACGAAACTCTCCCATAGAGCAAAAATTAAAGCAACTTGGAAAAAATTCAGTTGAAATTCTGCAGCCATTTTTTGGAACTGACGTGGGTGTTTCTTTCCGTAATCGCCGGTTAAGAAGCGATTTTAACTTGCAGGTTGCCGTTCCTATTGTTTCATATTATCTTGAATTATTGAAAGAAAATAAAGATGACATAATATTATCATATAGCGATATTTTTGGAACAAATCCGCCAACCCAAGCTGTATTATTACATTTCAAAGATAGTTTCGGCTTTAATTTATCCGATTTACAGTGGACTTACAAAAAGAAAGTTATTTCCAACATAGTAGAAAAAACATTTGATACCTTGATTGGAAAAATATCTTCACTTCTTACATATTATGCTTGCGATATAGTTTTGCTTTCAGGTCGACCAACTTCCCTTAAACCACTTTCCGATTTGTTTCTGAAGTATTATGCGATTTCTCCCAATCGCTTGAAATCGATGAATGATTATCGGGTAGGGCGTTGGTATCCTCAAGACCAACGATATCCATTTGTTGATGGCAATGGAAAGTTTTATAATCCGAAATCTATAGTTACTACTGGTGCTATGATAGGCCACATTGCTGAGAATGGCGGATTGAATGGATTTAGCTTAAATCTTTCAGAATTAAAAAAGAAACTGTTACCCACAACTTTTTATTTCGGCAAACTTAACGAGGATTCATTGGAATATACCAATACAATTATTTCGGTCAACAATAATAGCACGACGGTTGATGTTGCTTCATTACCGTTCCGTATCGGAGTTCGCCAAATTGATATTCCTGCATATCCTTCCCGGCCTTTTTACACGCTTGATTTTAATGAAATTAAAATTGAAGACCGCGTTATGGGACGATTTGATGATGATCATCCGCCCATAAATCAGGTCCAACAGGAAATTCAAATTGAAAAAGATAAAATACTCAGAGGAATGCCGCTAAAAGTTACAATCTCGCGTAACATAAACGAAGATATCGAAAGTTTGACTTTAGAGGAATTACTGGATAAAGATGGCAACACTTTGAACAAAAACTTCTTCATGTTGCAGGTTCAAAGTATGAGTGAAGTTGAAAACTTTTGGCTCGACTCGGGAATTTTCACTTTGAATATAAATACTTCACAAAATTAATGTGGCTGCAACAATGGAAAAAAACATACAAAAACAACTCAAAATTATAGAAAAATCCATTTCCTGGATAAATCACTCATTAGAAGGCAACAAGGCAAAAGAGGCGTATCGTACAATGGTTAACTGCCGTCGTGCATTAAACAGAAAGAAATTTGCCCTGGGAGGCAATCCTGCCGCTGCATTGTATGGAGAAAGTCAGGCTGGTAAATCGTATCTCGTAAGTGCTTTATTATCAGATGAAGGCAAAACATTTATGGTGTCAGATGGTAGCGGTAATGAATATGATTTTAAGAAACAAATTAATCCACGAGGAAATGAAATGGAATCTACTTCAATTGTTACTCGTTTTTCAACGAAATATAAATGGATAGATCCTGCTTTCCCTATCATTATTAAAATGCTTTCGCCAACTGATATCATTCTTGTTATTTGTGAGGCATACTACAATAATTTAGATGTAAATAATCCAATAAGTTATGAAAATTTAAGGGAAATATTAAGTTCTTTTTACGCTAGATTTTCAATAAAATCAGAATGTCAAAAATTAATAATAGAAGATGATGTCAGAAATATGGAAAATTATTTTGAAGATAATTTTTCCAAATTAAAATATATCAATATAATTGATGTCGGTTTTTTTGAAAAAATATCAACTTTAGTTACTAAAATTTCTCCTGAAGAATGGAAAGAAGTTTTTTCACTACTTTGGAATTTTAATTCGCAACTAACTGAATTATTTGATGACTTAATTCAGCAATATAAGCAGTTAAATTTTACTGATACTGTGTACCTTCCTTTTGAAGCAGTTTTGCGAAATAAAGGTACTTTGCTTGATGTTGACCGGATTGATGAAATATATGGGCCTTACAGTGGCGAGGAAGAAGAATATTCACCTACATCAACTGTTTTTTATATTGATGATTATGGTAATAGAAAAGCACAGACATTTTCCAAACCTTATTTATGCGCTTTAACTTCTGAACTCATTTTCGTTTTACCAGAAATATTAAGATCGACCAAACCCTTTTTATCAGAAACAGATTTGCTTGATTTCCCCGGATGTCGTGCATATGAAGCAACAAAAGAAGATGATATTCCAAATAAATCATTATCCATATTGCTGCGTAGAGGCAGAGTAGATTATTTGTTTAATAAATATTCGATCAACGAACGTATTAACGTCTTATTATTTTGTCAGAATCATAAGATGGCAAAGCAAAACGTAGTCTCCAAAAAAATTGATTACTGGATTAGCTATATAATGGGTAAAACTGCTCAACAGCGTGAAAATTTCAAATCATCAATATCTCCATTATTCATTATTTCAACGTGGTTTAATAAAGATATGGAGTACGATTCCAGAAATGATAAACCCAATCAAAAACAAACTTTAAACGAAAAATGGCAGCAACGATTTACAAAAGTGCTACAAAATGAAATTATTAAAGCTCATGAAAACAATTGGTTTGAAAATTGGACTGTTTCTAACAAATTTTTTAAAAATATTTTCCTGTTGCGTGACTTTGAAAAATCCGGAGAAAATGTCAAAGACGCCAGTAATGTTTACAGAGGGTACAATGATTCAGATGCTAATAGAAAAGAAATAGAAGAAATTATACCTCATGATTATCCAAATTTCCGTTCTAATCTTCGCCAATCTTTTATTGATTACGATTTTGTAAAAGATCATTTTACCAATCCTGCCGAATCATGGGATGAAGCTGCTAGCATAAACAAAGATGGGACAAAGTTGATTATTGAAAAACTAACAATTGCAGCAAATCAAATAAATCCTGCACGTATTGAAAAAATGAAAGCGGAACTTAACGAGGTTTCACAAATCATTCTTTCTGAATTGCTTAAGCATTTTCATAATGAAGATAAAGACATACAATTGAAAAGAGCAAAAGAAATTGCAGGAGATATACAATTCACATTAGCAACAGCTTTTGCAGCTGATAAAATAAATAATTTCGGGCAATTGATGAAAGAACTAATGATTGACGAGGCTTCAGTACATGAGCTTTTTCGAAAAAAAGTTGATGCTCTTGAATATCGCGACTTAGATAATAAAGATAAATACAGTATATATCGCATGGAAGTTCCTGTTGAAGAAGACGATACTGCAGAAAGATACTTCGAAAGACTTTGTATGAAATATGAAAAAAACACAGATGAGCGTATAGACGAGTTTCGTTCTGAGCTTATAGAAAAACAAATTGACCTGGAAGAACTTATTGAGGGCAATGCCGATCTAATTAAAAACAATGCACAACAATTAGCAGAAGCTTTACTTGAGTATTGGTTTCTGTACATTACCTTGAGTGACAAAATCATTACTCAACAGATTTTAGGGCAAGATATCTCTTTTGATAATATCAAAGCTATGTACCAAAAACTATTCAAAAAATTGGGAATAGCCAAACTTATTGCTAAGAAAATTCGACGTTATGTTGAAGGACATAACAAAACCGATTTACCTTATGAAATTGTTGCTGATATTTCTGCTGAATTGCTTAATAAATGTATTATTACAGTTGGCTATGATTATCTTGATGATTCAGAAATCAATGATTTGCGCCAAGCAAACATTAAAAATAAATTGGGGTTGATTCTAGATAACAACACATTCCAGACTGAGAATTCGATTGAGGATTTGTTTACCAAAATTGAAAATCAAACCGAAATTATGAGTTCCCAACCCGAAGAAATGAAATCTTTGCCAAGTTATCGAAATTATCTCGCCTGGAGCAATCGCCTAAAAGTTGGCTTTGTTTCCGTTTGTGATATCCCAAACTACGATGTTATAGTGAATGCCAACTTAGGTAATATTATTGATGAATGTATAACTATAAAATTCGAATAGTTATGGCAACAGTAATAAACTATGAACCATTGTTTAACACCGATTTGAAGTATTTCAAAGCATTGCAAATTATTGGCGAAAAGTCAATTTTCGACCGCTATAAATTAGCAAGCTCAATGCTCGATAAACTTGATGAAAAATATCGAGACTTTTTGGCATATCCTGTAAGAGTAATTGATAAGATTGAATTTTACGGGAAAAAAGCAAGAAACGACTATCCTCAAATTTTAGCTGAATTGCAGGATGATGAGGCATATAAGTACCAAAGGATTAAAACTGAAACCCTAGATTATTACAACAATAAAATTGAAGAATTTAAAATTATAGACAAAGATAAATCAGAATTTTTAGCAGCGGCCACAAAATTTATAGATGACCGTTTTGTGTTTTGCTACGACAACAAGGTTATTCTCGGAGCATGGGGTATGCAGATGCGCGAAAATATTCGGGAAGATATTACAGAAATTCGCAAAGACATGAGGCGAAAAATAAAAATATCTGATCCTACAGATGAACCCGAAAATGGGCTAAAAAAATCATCTTTTATTATAACGTTCAGTTCTGGTGAATACGGTACATTAAGCAGCAATTCCACAATCACTAAAGATGCTAATTCTTATCTTGGCGATGACGAAATACCTCAGGTTGATCCGAATTACGGCTACGAATTTGTTGGTTGGACCGAAACGCCTTACGGATATCAGGTAACAGAGAACAAAGAATTTACCGCACAATATCGACAAATCCCCCCTCTTGAACCACCGATCGAACTTCCATGGTGGAAACGTTTTTGGCTATGGTTTACAGGATTTTTTGCAGGTAGAGGGTGTCTGAAATGGTTGTTATGGGCAATACTATTGCTATTGTTACTGTTTTTGATTTTATGGATGTTTCGCGGTTGTCATGGATGCAACCCACATATTGCCGGAGGTGGGGCACTCAGTGATAACGACAGTACATGGCTAAAGGATGATCCGAATGTTGGTAAAGAAGGTGGCATTTATGATCCTTACAATCCATACAAACCAAAACCAACCCCTCCAGGTCACGATAATGTCTTGCCACCTAACGAAGGCGTTTTACCACCAATCGGTGATAATCCGGAAGTCATTCCCGGCAATCCTTCTGTCCTTGCTAATCGCTTGAATATCTTAATGGAAAATCAAGATAAGTCTGTTATGGATTTGGCGAAAGATTTTAAAATCAAGTATCCGGATCCCAAGTATAAAATAGTATATTTTGATAATGTGGTTAAACGAATGCAAATCGAAATTCCCAAAGAAGAACGTGAGCAAATGAAACTGGAAATCCCCTCTGCTTTTGCTCCGGATTACGAATTATTTGTCTTCGACGAAGCATTGTTTGAAAATAGATACACACCAAACGACCCGGTATTTTCAGATCAAAACAAATCATGGTATTTCAATACAATTAATGCCTACAAAGCCTGGGATATTACGCTTGGCTCAAATAAAATTACAGTTGCTATTGTGGATAATGGGTTTAATCTAAAACATACTGAATTAAGTAGTAAGGTGATTCAGCCATATAATGTATGGCTGCGCTCAAACAAAATTTTCCCTCAATCAGTTGACCATGGTACACACGTAGCAGGCACGGCTATTGCTGTTGCAAACAATGGTAAGGGAATTTCCGGGATTGCACCGAAATGTAAATTTATGCCTGTCCAGGTTGCAGACAAAAATGGAATTATGACAACAACATCAGTGTTGGATGGAATCCTTTTCGCTTTGTATCAGGGCGCAGATGTGATCAGTGTTTCACTAGGAAGCCAATTTACAGGATTATCGCATTTTTCTGAAAGGGAGCAGCAAGATTTAATTCGTAATTATTTTAAAGAAGAAGAACGGTTGTGGCGTGAAGTCATGCGAATTGCCGCAAAACATAATTCAACCATTGTATTGGCTGCAGGCAATGATAATGTTTTAGCAGGTATTGATGCCTTGCAACGTCCGGAACTTTTTATTACCGTTTCCGGAACCGATAAAAATAACAGGAAATTGAATAAAGCTACTTTCAGCAATTATGGAAAATATTCAACGATTTCCGCTCCCGGTGTGGATATCTACAGTTCAGTAGGTAAAAACGGTTATTCACTTATGGATGGTACAAGTATGGCGGCTCCGATTGTGGCGGGTGCAGTTGCTTTGATGAAAAGCTTAAATGATACCCTCACCACCAAACGGATCATTTGTATTTTACAGGGTACTGGCATAGAAACCCAGGGAGATATAGGTAAATTGATTCAATTGGACAAAGCATTGTTAAAAGTAAAATCAGGCGAAGAAGTAGATTGTACACCCGCACCCACTACCGGTGATGTACAAGTTTTGTTGAGTTGGAACAATTACAATGATTTGGATTTGTTAGTTACCGACCCAAATGGTGAATCGGTTTGGTTCAAAAATCGCATGGTTTCAAGTGGTGGACAACTTCAAATTGATATGAATGTAGAATACCCTGACAGTAAAACGCCAATCGAAAATATCTATTGGCCACCGGGAGGAGCACCAAACGGCACTTATAATGTATATCTGTTGTATTACAAACAACATGAAAATGCGGATCCGAATCCATATAAAATCAGCGTTAAACACGGTCAAATGACTGATGAATACACAGGAACAATCAATAATGAAAATGAAGCAATTCATATTTGTACTTTCACACTGGGCAATGAAAACAGTTATGAAAATCCACCTAATGAAAACCACAATAATCCTGATACAAATCCTGATGATCATCGTCGTTCACAATTAGAGGAGGAACGAGACCGATTGAACCAAGAGTTGGATAGAGTAAATAAGGAACTTAGAAGGATTGGGAACAGCAGGTAAATATTTGAAATTAATTTATATAAGTTGAAATCTATGATAAAAAGTAAAATACCTTTAGCCGATGTGATTTTAATTCTGGCAGCCATAACTTACGGATTTATCTGCTTTATGGGTGCAAATTTTCTCAATATTGATAACGATAAGGTATGGGGAATGAATCATACCACCGGATGTATTGTTATTGGTATTTTTTGTTCGATGGTATTGTTTGCCACCGCTTATGGCGCGAAACTCCTGAAAAAAACAAGCCGGAATTTTAAAATCTGCTTTGTATGGGAAGTAGCCTTACTCATATTTTTTGTATTTTTTGCTTTGTTTTTTACTACCAAAACCTCGCCTTTTACCCACTTTTTTACAGTAAATGATCAGAAGTCAGAGATTACCTCCAAACTCGGAAAAAGTATTGATCAAGCCGAAAAAATATTTGAAGCCTATGAGTCTTATGTCGAGAAACGAATATACCTCTACAATGGAAAACTCAGCGGTGTTGTATCCGCAAAACGAAGTAATCCGCGGGACTATCAGGCCCATGGGTTTGTTAATGGTATTTCAGACAATAATCAGATTGAAGATAAAGTATTTTCTCTAAAAGCCATCTTGTACCCTTCAAATTACACTGATACTATCGAACAAAATGGAATAAAAGAATTGGCAGGTGAATGGCTTAAAAATGCAAAAAGCGTATCAGATGGATGGAAACCCATTGGAATTGTTTGGGTTGTGGATGAAATTGAGAATAACTCAAACGAATGGCTAAGCTATTTGGTAACGCTATCAAAGGTTCGCGAAAATGGCGAGCAAGCCAGTGATTTTGAATACCCCCTTTTGGTTGAAGATGTGAAGACTTATTTTAAAAAGTATAATAGTCCAACATTAAAATCCATAGGATCAGCATTATTTATATATGTTTTAATGTTGCTATCGTGGTTAGTTACTGGTCGGGATACCCGGGCAGCCGGAGCATTTACTACCAAACCTTATGAAGTAGTATTGTAATATTATAATAAAGGAAAGATAAATGGATAAAAATTATATTCTAGCTCATGTAGACGAATTATCAGCACAACAGCTTTTTGACGCTATTATTCAAGGACTAGTTTCCCTTTCGGATTTAAGAAACTCAGGTGAATTGGATGCTACTAAACGAAATGCCATAAGTGCTTTGCTAGCATCCCACACTGCTGAAGATGATAATTATTGGAATATTGCCAGTGGTTCAGAGCAAGGTTGTCGTGATTATCTCATAAAATTTCCGGCAGGAATGCACGTTGCAGAAGCAAAGCAAAAAATTGTTGACTTTGAATATGAACGTAATAAGGAAATTGAAAATCGTCAACGGATTGTCAAAAGAGTGCGGCTGAACCCTAATTCTTTCCCTGTTGGTATGATACGCCAATACTTGAAAGATGAAATTATTAAAGAGAATGATCTACAAAATGCTGGAGTCCCAATTGAAATTATCAATTCATTAGATAAAATTTTATTGCCTAATCTGCAACTTGGACGAACACCTGATTCCATCCCTGGCGGTTATACTGAAGTTTATTTTTGGGGTATCCCCGGCTCTGGTAAAACCTGTGCTTTGGCTGCTGTTCTGAGTCATGCCGACAGTCTAGGCTATTTGGAAATTGCACAAGGACCTGGTTATGATTATATGATAAAATTGAAAAATATATTTAAAAACAGTATATCCTTTTTGCCTGCAGCGAGCCCAGTTGATACAACACAATATCTACCATTTACCTTGAAAAAACCTAAGGAAAAATACTATCGATCTGTTTCTTTAATAGAATTGAGTGGAGAAATCTTTCAATGTTTCTTTTATAAAAATGCTAACAAACCATTGCCCACTCAACAACATGAAGAAACATTTAATTCATTGATTCGTTTTTTAAATGGAGGAAATCGCAAAATTCATTTCTTTTTTGTAGACTATGATGTTGATAATAATCCTGATGCTGATGGTTATTGCCAATCAGATTATCTGAATGCAGCTGCAACTTTTTTTAATGACAAGAAAAATAATCTTTTCAGAAAAACTACTGATGCAATTTATATTGTTCTTACAAAAAGTGACTTAATGCCATGTGAAAAAAGTGAAAGAGTTCATCAATTAAAAGCTTACTTCGATACAAACAATTTTCTCTCGTTTGTAAATTCTTTACGGTCTAAATGTGAAGAAAACAGTATTAATGGAAAAAGAATTTTAGGGACTCCTTTTGCATTGGGAAAAGTTTATTTTCAGCAAATGTGTGATTTTGACCCTGAAACTGCAAAAAACATCATTGACATACTAATAAGAAGAATAACACCTCAGAAACAAAGTATTTTAGACGTTTTCAATCAATAATTAATTATGGAATTGTTAGTTCACGGGACAAAACAAGGTTATAAAAGCAGTTTTATACCTAATTCGCAACCGACTTTTTCACTCGGGGACATTCGGAATGGAGTAAACAATGAAAATCCCCTGGGGAAATCAGCATATTCTATAGCATTTTTCAACGGTGGTATTGTATATACAAAATATACTATTATACGAGATACATTACGTGCTTATGCAACAGGTAACATTGCTTTTTCACTTTTTTTGCCTGCAAACAGAGAATTAGGTGGTAAGGGTGCTGATGTAAAATCATTGCTGGATAAATTATCAAAATTCTATATTGAAGAATATGTCAGAGATAATAATGTTAACCGAGGCGAAACTACACTAATTCATGAGGATTGGAGTTTCTTACAAGACATAACAACAGAATACACAGAGCAGGAGAAAAATAGAAAAGACGAAGAAATCGCTTCCGGAACTGACGACCCTGCTTTCCATTATTACAAATCCGACATTGATCTTATAGAACTTTTAGATAAACCATATCAGGAAGAATACAGTAGATACAGACAGATTTTATTTATTGACTCAAACTTGCAAGGTGCTTCCAATCCACTTAATGTATTAAAGAATTCCGGAATTGAACTGAATCCTGATTTGAAGAATGAGTACTACTATTTAAATAACTACAACAGCCATAAAGGTATAAAGATCACTGCCAACAACCAAGCTCGTTCAGATAAAAAAGGTGAAAATAAAATAAGGGCAAAATGGCATATAGAAATCAATTATTCAAAAGACGACAGAAGCTTTAGGCCTATAAATGCAAAGGGGACAATTTCTGATCCATCTTCTGAAATTCATAAATACATAGAAATCAAAGGTAATCAAATTATGCTCAAATATGATGCATTTGATAATCCTATTAAAAAAGAAAAGAAAGTAACTTTTGAAATTAAAGATCATTATGGAATAAACATTGAAGGGGCTGAAATTCAGATTGATAATCTTAAATGGTATAAAGTAGATGGATCCTCAATAACCAAAGTTTTTTGTGGTGAAGATATCATCAAACCATTCAAGATTTCTGCCAGGAAAGAAAGTGAAAATTTATATTCCGAGGTTGTTACATTTATGCCTGATACTCAGAATGAACCAGTTTTATTGAATTTACAAAAGCAAAAAAAAGTTAAGATTTTTGTAATTGATAATGAAAATGGAAACTACATACCTAACTTTAAATTTTGGTGTAATGATGGTAAGGGATATCGCGAGAATATTTCAGAAATGATTTTTGTAAATGATGAAATTGGTAAAACTTGGATAATAAAAGTCTCAAAAATTGAAGGCCAAGTCAATTATTTAGGGAAAATTGAATATTGCCCGGCTGAAAAGAATGACATAATTGTGCACTGCCATAAATCAATTAAAGGAAATTCCCCTAATGTAGCATACAAAATTGATCCTGGTGAACATGGGAAAAAAGCAGAAAAATGTCCGGAATACTCAAACAGTAGTACTGGAGACGATTTGGATAAAAATATTATTGTTCCAAACCCTGGGTATGTTTTTAAAAATTGGGAATTAGTCGATGGTATACATGTAGCCAAATACGAAAAGAAAATACCAATTTTCAAAAAAGCCATTACAATTTTAAAAAGTCCGGCGGGCATTGTAAGTGCAATTGTTTCCGTTTTGGTTATTTTTGGTTCAATTTGGGCAATTAATAAATTACCAGACAAGAATAATCTTTTCGTTGAATCTCAGATTTCTTTAAAACAAATAAATGATTATGTCGAAGGCAATTCACTTTTCCTGGATACATTAAATAATATAAAAGATAAATGGGAAGCACAAAAGAAGAGTTATATTACAGAATATGGGGGCGGGTGCTTTGGAGGTGAAAAAAATGTCAATGATTCAAAAGTGATAGAAATTTGGCAACCTGTGAAAAACACGATCGATTCAGCCATAACGAAAAGAGTATTGATCAATAGTAAAGATTTTTCAGCATTAAAAAAACTGCATTATTCAAATACTCAACATTCATTTAAATCCGCCATTGAAAAAATTGAAAGCACCAAATATGAGGATGTAGCCAGGCAGCTTGGGATAACCTCACAGCTAACTTTAACCCAGATTGCTGAAAAAATCAATGAAATTCTAAACATTAAAAGTTCTATAATTGAATCTCCATCGACTACCTCTGAAAATACTGAAAGGAAACCAGCAAAGCAAAATGAAAAGTCTGGGAAAGATGAAGGGCTAAAAACAAAAACTTCGCCTCCTAAAGCTAATGTTGATGAATCAACCCAACAAACAGATGGAAAGGATGATATGACTTCCGAAATAATTCATTATATCAAGGGAAGCGAGTTGGACGAGGAGAAGCTTGAGGAATATTCTAAGACAAGAGGGATAAAAGAAGATCTTAAGAAAAGTATTCAATTATGTTTTGATTTTTGGGAGTTGGGTAATTCCACTGATACAAAAAAACCGAAGACTTATTATTCATTTCGGGATAAAATAAATGCGGATAAAAATTTCGAAAATAGCAAATTAAAAGCATTTTTAGATAAAGTGATCTCAGAAGAAGAAAAAAATCCTTCATCTAAACCTTTATATAGTAAAACATATAAAATTAATGGGTTAAAAGGACATGAAAAAAATTAAAATTGTATTAACTATATTGGTAGTGGCTTTAATCTGTTTAGGCATTTTTTTAGGGATTCAAAGAATTGAACCTATTGAGGAAGAGAAGCCACCAGAAAATCAATTTATACAAAAAATTGAACAGGATATTGCTGAAATCAGAAGTAAGTCTGATAATAAGTTTTGTGGTGATTATTATAGAGAAGTTTCTCACAGAATCAATGAATTCTCCAAGCCATTGCCGCCATCATTTCCTTATGGAAGATATGGTAGTACTAAGTTGGAAAACGACCAATGGAAAGAGGATTTGGAAAAAACCCTTTATTCTGTTTATGCTGAAAAGTTCATCAAGCAAGCAAAAAGCGTTTTTCGTGGATCCGCTTGGAGAAAAGAGGACCTGAAATTCATTCAGTCTGAAAAGAGTATGTTAAAAAAGTCAAAATGGCTTATGGCAGAAAGCCCGATTGATAAGGACTTTACAACTATTCAAACCACTTTAAACAAGTATTATGAGGTCGTAAACTTAATTAGTTCTTGCAACAATTATAACTTTTTATCCACAGAATTGTCAGTTCGTTTTCCGATTGGTGATGTTCAAAGTAAGATTTCGCGTGCATCAATTTTGCAGCAAAATAGGTTAGAGAATGCTTATGTCAATAATTGTATCCGCTTACATGAGGGATTGAAAGAGGTCCCTGAAAAATTATTTCTTGCAAATATCAGGTATTTAGATAATAAAATTTCTTATTGGACAGATAGCTATCCAAATTATAACTCATATAATGATTATTCCAATAATCTTTATAAACCTCTGAAAGCAGAGATCGAATCTTTAGACATTGGGATTTACTCAGTTGGCAACTTTGAAATGGAGTATAATAGGTTGTTGAAAAAGTGGAGTAGTGATAATAGAAATGCTTGGGATCATAAATTTTGATATAATGAAAAAAAAGTTATTATTATTATTAATACTAATTTCCGGTAAATACATTGGGTATGCACAAATCACTGAGGAATTGTATGCTAAGAAAGTGGAAGAAATTACCCAATTAAGGAAGGAAAAAGATTTAGCCGAAATTGCTAACAAGAAAATGATTGAAACAAATCAAAATAATTACAAATCATTTCTAAATAAAATCGATTCTTTGAATTTTGAATTATCAGAGTTAAAAAAATTCAAAACTCTAAAGGTGGATTTTGATCAAAAACTTATTTCAAAATCGGATTCCATCAATTTCTTGAAAAAAGAACTTCTAATAAAAGATACAATATTTACCAACCTAGGTATTGAATGTGAAAATAAAAAACGGGAAGAAAGAGATTTAGGTAAAAAAGAAGCATTTGCCAGTATTGTAATTACATACAAAAACCAGCCATTTGATGACTTGATAAGATCTTCAAATAAAGAAGCAATCGCGCGTGATATACGTCTTGTTGGGGATGACCCTGAAATAGAGCAGGTTTTAGTTGATTTGCAGAATTATTTCAGTGCGCTGAAATTGCTTTCAGAAAAATACAATCCTTTTCAGGTGGAGAATGCTCTTGCCAACTTAAGTCGCATCAAATCCCAATCCAAATTGGTTGATATACTCATAAATGATATTGAGAATTATAAAATTTTTAGCCATGACTTCAAAGACACAATCAACAAACTCATCGTTTTAGATGAAAAAACAGCTGGCGATGATTTTGAAATAAAAAGATTGAAATTGAACGATTCCGTTGCTATTCTGGCAAATTATATGTATGATTTTTATGATTATAGTAAATATCCGTATTTATCTGATATAATGAATGAAATAATCAAACGCAAAATGGGAAATGCTGATGCTGAGATCACAGATTTATTAAAAAGATTGGAGTAAAAGTTTTCAGGAAGCTTCTATGTTGTTTGATACTTTATAGGCCTTATATTTTTTTTCAAAAATCATAGATTAGAAATCCCATTACATTTTGAAGAACATTTAATTAGAATAGAAAAGTTACAGTGACAAAACGCTTATTGGAATATATAATGAATGAAGTTGTTTAAAAATGTATCTTAATGCTTGCAAACAAATCATTGAAAGCCAAATGCTTCAGCTTTTTTTGATTCCGTACATTCCGGTACACGCAATACTGACGAAGACAAGCTTATCAGTATCTTTGATTCAAAAAAGAGCTTC
>ERZ761607.1917-NODE-1917-length-24043-cov-9.438886_pt1 | contig 24043 bp, 19 predicted proteins | sample MGYA00511164_ERZ761607 | MGnify/ENA primary metagenome ERZ761607 (study PRJEB28899, sample SAMN02445080) | bioreactor sludge metagenome | biome: EBPR sludge | place: Australia: Brisbane, Thorneside Wastewater Treatment Plant | collected 2011-06-22 ... | reverse complement strand
GTTAATGATGTTTCTGAATCTAATTTATTCCACCATATCGAAAGATCACCTGCAAATTTTATTAAAGCAATTTTATTTCTAAATAAATTTATAACAGATAACAATATAAAAATTATAAATTCACATTCACATTATGCCGCGAATATAGCAAAGTATGCTTCAGTTTTATCTAAGGTGAAAACTGTTCAGACAAACCACGGTTTGTTATCAACTCCGGGAAAATTAAAAGAGTTTATCGCTGATAAAATTATAATGACAAATGAACATACTAGTAATCGCTATCAAGGTGAAAATACTGTATTAATAAAGCATGGAATGGATTTCATTCCGTTTGATGAAAATAAATTTATTTCTAATACTTCATCAATTAATATTTTAACATCATCAAGATTTGTCAAAGAAAAAAATATTGAGTTTTTTGTTCATCTCGCATCTGAATACAAAAACAATTCTTCAATTTCTTTCTCAATTGCGGGTGAGGGAATTGAAAAATCAAATTTACAAAAATTAAATGATTCACTTGGTGGTAAAGTTAAATTCTTAGGCATCGTAAGTGATTTCAAATCGTTACTCTCTTTATCTCATATTTTTATTTACCCTTCTCTCTCTGAAAATGAAGGATTTCCTGTGACGTTATTGCAAGCAGGAATGTGTTCCAACTTAATTATAACTTCAGATTTTCTTGGGTTAAAAAATAATTTTGAGGATAAAAAAGACGGATACATAATAAATGTTAATGATTTAAAATCCGCTAAAGAATTGCTGGATAAAATAACAAACGATTTAATACGGTATGTGCCTTTGGCTAAAAATTATCACCGTAGAGTTTCCCGTGATTATTCTTTTGATGAAATGATTGAAAAACATTATAAACTTTATTCATCGCTTATATGAAAATATCTGTATTGATGCCTGTACATAATTCTGAGAAATATTTAGCGTTTGCAATTAAGTCTGTTTTAAATCAGTCTTATGAAAATTTTGAATTTGTAATTGTTGATGACGGGAGCACGGATAATACTTCAAAGATAATTTCATCTTTTTCAGATGAAAGAATTAAATATTATAAAAAAAATCATTCAGGTCTTGCATCTTCTCTTAATTATGGACTTTCCAAATGTACCGGTGATTATATAGCCCGCATTGATTCAGATGATATTAACCTCCCCGATTGGCTTTTAAAATCTGTGAAATATTTATCCGCAAATCCGGGAACCGATATTCTTTCCTCCGCTGTAATATATTTCAGAAATGATAAAGTTATGTTTTTTTGGAATCCTCCTGTCTCTGATTCAGAAATCAAAAAAAATATGTATCTTCATAACCCTGTAAATCATACAACCGCTTTATTTAATCGTGAAAAAATTTTAAGATATGGCGGATACGATGAGACATATAAAGTGAATGAAGATTACGAACTTTGGTTCAGGTTAAAAGATAAATGTTCATTTTATAATCTTCCTGATTATCTTGGATTCAAAAGATTTCACGAATCATCATTAAGCTACAACCCTGATTCTCATCAAACTTTAGAAATGCTACTTTCGGATAACTTTGTAAAAACCAACCCTACCCTAAAAGGTAAAATTTATTTTTTTTATGGCAGTAAATCCCAAGCAAGAAAAAATTTACTAAATAAACCGGACTTGAAAAATATTTTCCTCTGGTTTAACACATTACTACCTGACCCGCTTTTCAAAAAACTAAAAAGCTCACGTTTAAAATTAATCCTCAAATCAAAACTTAAAGGTTCATCTAAGCATAATTTAGAATTAAAAAATTTACTCAATTCATAATTTTTTAAAAACCAGTAACTTCAATGCACCTTCGAAAAAATCCTGATTTCTGAAATGACCGTATTTCCTTTCCCATTCGCCATTCTCTAATTCAACTTTTAGTCTTTCTACTAACTCTTCCTCTTTCCCATTCTCAAGATATCCCCATGCTGATTGTGCTTTTCTAACTTTCCGTTCTAAGAATTTTTCAGGTCTTCCATAAAACGCTTCCTGAAATCCATCTTCACAATCTTTAGGAATTGGAATTGATTTTATCTCACACTTTAATTTCAAAATATCTTTCACTTTTTCTATTTTAGGATATCTCATTCTTTCCACATTCACCAGTTCCTCAAAATATTTTGCATTCCAAAATATTTCGAGTTCATCAGGATTATAAGTCATAATAATTATTTTATTCCTCGTAACTCTTTTCATCTCATTCAAACCTTTTTCTAAATCTATCCAGTGATGAATTGTTAAAAACGCTGTCGAACAATCAAATGAATTATCATCAAAAGGTAAATTCTCCGCACTCGAATTTATTGCAGGATTTTTTCCGTTCTTCAGTCTCTGCTCTCTCATTGCTTTTGATGGCTCTACTGCAATTACGTAATTATCATCCGGTTCGTATGAGCCGGAACCCGCTCCTACATTGATAATAATATCTCCCGGTTTAAATTCCGCATTTATATACCCTGCGATTCTCTTGTCAGTTTTTCTAATTCCTGAATAATCAACTTCTTCTGATTCATAATTAAAAACTTTTTCTTTTATCCCTTTTATTTTCAATATGGTAACTTATTGTTTTGTAAAATATCCAAACAAATTTTTTCAAAATCTTCTACTTTCTGAAATCCCACATATTCTAAATATCCCACACCATCTGCAAATTCTCCTGTCAAATCAAAAAAATCCGCAGGTATCTCTGCCGTCAATACCCAGTTGGTTTCATTAAATGTCCCGTCATCATTCCAAGGAACACCAATTCCCGTAAGTGGTTTACCGAATAAACTTTTCAGTTTTTCAAAAGAACGTATAATTGATAAATTTACTTTGTTGCTATTTATTAACTCTGTGAACTCAGGGAATTGTTTCTCATACATCTGCATAAGTTTCCCCGTTATATAATGTGCTTTCCATTTGTCTTTGTGATTTTCTATGTAATAACCATAAGGAAATACCATTTCATTTGTCATTTCTCCGGTCATAAATGATGAACCGGTAAAGGCATCACCATTTTTTAAATTAAAATATTGCCATGTCCATCCGTTATATGGTTTGAAATCTTCCACAAAAGGAATCGGTGATTCCTTACCTTCAGCATTTTCAAGACTTATCATCATTAGTTGATGATCCATCCAGGCAATACCGTTTTGAATTTTATATGTTTCTCCCCCTACTGAAATATCACCTGTAACAAGCAACTGTGGCCAACTGTAATATATTCCCGGTGTCGGTATAGGAGTTAAGCCCGTTCCACCGCTTCCACCAATGTGTAGATTTGGTATCCCCTGTAGAAAAAATGAATTCTCTCTGTTAAAATTTTTATTGCAGTCAAATGTTAAATTCATTTTCATATTTTCCCCGTCATTAACTGTTATATTCAAAGGTAATACATTTTCACTTCCCGAAAAAACATCATCACCGCATTTATATAAAAACTTTTCTCCATCTTTGCTAAACTTTACATCCCCGTCTTTATCTTCGCCTGATAACAACCATTTTGAATTTCTGTTTCTTCTGAAATATTTTTTCTCACCAACTCCAAAATCGAGCGTTACAGTTGCCAGATTATTCACAATATTTGCATCTATATCGCTCCATCCCGCTTCTTTTTGAATTTCAATCCCGACACATCTGTTTCTTTTCATTACTATTAATGCTGAAATCCTTCCTTGCTTACCATCTTTGTTTTTCACATCACCATGAAGCCCAATCCAATACCACTCAGGACCCATATCCAAATGTAAATGATGATCAAAAGGAAAATTGATTTTGTAATCCTTCCCTATTGTATTCATATCAGTGCATCCCGCTCTTCCAAGCATCGTTTGAATTATATACATTTTATCTTTCACTATCTCACTTCCTTCAAGACTTTCACTTGCCTTCTTCAAAATATCAAAATGCGGTATATCAACTTTTTTCCCTGTCTTTGAGTCAGTTAACTTATTCACTTCCCCCCTAACCTGATCCAGATACTTCCCGATATAAAAATTTAAATTTCCCATTTTCTTTTTTTTAAATTTAGAATTAATTTTTCAGTCACCCAAGACTGCAATTCTGTTTCCTTCTGAATCTTCAAACTCCGCAACGAAGCCACCTGTAGGAACTGATGTCTTTGGAAATAAAATTTCACTACCGAGTTCGGTTACACGTTTCAATATATCATATATTTTATCACACTTCAAATATAAAACAGCCCCATCCTTAGTCGGTTTATATATTTCTCCCTTTGCCAATGCTCCCGTTGCTCCGGGCATTCCATCTCCATATGGAAAAAATGCCATCTCGTTTCCGTGAATATCGCCCCGTTCAAATTCATATCCAAATACTTTACTGTAAAATTCCACAGCCCTGTCTAAATCATTAACAGGTATTTCAAAATATACTAATGGATTTAAGTTTTTCATTTTTAATTTTTTATTTTTTAAATAAAACAATAGCATAATCTGATCCGGATTTACCAACAATTTCAGATTTCATTTTGCATTCACTTGCTATTTCAATTAATTTTTTTGGCTCAAGATGTAACCAATAAAACCATTTACTCTTTTCACCGTTAGCTTCAATTCGAATTTTTATCTCTCCAATATATTTTCCATTCTGTTTTTTGTATTTATGATACAATAAATGATCAGGATTTGTTGTTTCCTTTACATCAAGTGTATTTATTAAAATTCGTCCTCCACCCTTTAATGATCTTTTCAAATTTAATAACATTGGCTTTACGTTTTTCAATTTTCCTGCTATTCCTATGTTGTGACCATAAAGTAAAATAGTATCATATTTATTTATTCCCAAATCATCTTTCAATATATCCTTTCTCAAAACCGAATTACAGTCACGTGCTTTACATACTTTTACAGCATTTTTAGAAATATCTGCACCGGTTATTTTAAAACCTTTATTTTGAAAATACAAAATACATCTTCCCGCTCCGCACCCGGCATCCAAAATTTTTCCATAAGCAAATTTGTTTAAAATTTTTTCATTATCTGTAAAAGTCTTTTTGAAATATTCAGAATTTTTAAAAACTTCTTTATACCCGTCCTCTCTTATTATAGTATGTACACTTTTTTTATCTCCTTCCCAGTATTGCAATAATGCTTTTCCAAAAATATCTTCTATCACTCTATTTTTCATCACCCTTTTTGTATTTACTAATTTTCATTGATTAAGTTTTATTATTAAATTAATATGAATTTATATTTGAAAAAACTCAAAACTTTGAAAATTCTCTTCATAGTTCCAAATTTTACTAAAACTGACGGAAGATCCTACTATACATATTTATTAATTAAATTTTTATCTCAAAATAATATCAACTGTTATTTATTAACCTCCAATGACAGCGATACGTCACGTTTCATTCCGCTTGGAATTAAAATATTTCATTCTGATATTACGTCAAAAAATCCGCTTTCTATTTTCAGAAATATAAACCTGATTAACAGCATTCAAAAAGAAAATTCCCTTGACATAATTCATAACTCTCACAGATTTACTGAACTTCTCACATCACTCGCAAAATCAAAAAACAATTCGTTTAAATCTGTAATGACCGTTTTATCTATTGTGAATAAAAAATATTTTATTGAATATAACTCTGACCGATTAATTACTGTATCAAACGGATTAAAAAATGTATTAATAAATGATTATAAAAAATCTTCGGATTTAGTTTCAGTTATTCACCCTTTTATTGACTCACAATCAATAAATTTATCACCTCAGCAAAACCCAAATGATAAATTTGTAATCTATGCTGACGGACGATTTCATCAGGAGAAAAATTTTACAACACTTCTAAAAGCAATTGAACTTGTTAAAAATAAAAATCTGATTTTAAATCTCTGTGGTGAAGGGGATGAGGAACAACTCCTCAGAAATTATTGCACTGAAAAAAATCTTCCCGTGAATTTTCTCCCTCCGGTTTACGACAGATCGGAATATTTCAATACCGCTGACCTATGTGTTTTACCTTCTATCCGCGATCCGTTTCCTTTGTTTATGCTTCTCGCAGGTGCTTATAAAAAAACTTTCATAGGTGCTGATACTGATGGAATTCCGGAACTCATCGTTGATTACAAAAATGGACTTCTATTTCCCAAAACCGATTTTAAATCTCTCGCTGAGAAAATTCAATATGTTATGGATAATCTGGCGAACGCAAATCTTATGGCTGAAAATCTTAACAATGATGTTATGAAAAATTTTACAGAAAAATCTGTAATACCTAAATTTATAAATTTATTTGAGTCTCTTTTGAAATGAATATTCTCGGGATAAATATTTCAAATGTTTCTTATGATGATATGATAAGATTTATTTCTGAAAATATATCATCTTCCCAAAAATTTCTGATAACATACATAAATGTAAATGCTTTAAATCTTGCTTACAAAAATCCTGAACTTCAGTCTCTTTATGCAAAATTTGATATTCGACATCCTGACGGTATCGGTGTATATTTGGCTTCAAAAATTTTATATACCTCAACTCCTTTAAAGCAAAGAATGACAGGTTCTGATTTTTATATCCAATTGAAAAATTTGATAAATGAAAAAAATCTGAAATTATTCCTTTTTGGAGATACAAATGAGACCTTAAATAAAGTATTGAGAGAATCCTCTGAAATTAATAACTTACGGGTGAATTCAGGGTTTAATTTCGATAATAATACTTTAATTAATAGTATAAACGATTTTTCTCCTGATATTTTAATTGTCGGTCTTGGTGCTCCTTTTCAGGAAAAATGGGCAGTTGAAAATTATGAAAAACTGAATTTTAAATTTTTAATATGTGTTGGAGATGGTATAAAAGTTTTTTCAGGTACTAAAATTCGCGGACCCCTTTTTATTAGAAAAATTGGTCTTGAATGGTTCGTAAGATTTTTATCTAAACCTTTCAGATATTTTAAAAGATATATTGTCGGTAATCCTTTATTCTTATTCAGAATTTTAAAACAAAAAATTAATGGTGTTTAAAAAAATAATTCTTTTTTTCTTACTTCTTGCTCCGGGTTTTTTGTATTCTCAAAATTTCAACTGGATCACTCCGGGCAAAACATATATCAAACTCTACATTACTGAAGATGGTATGTATAGGATTGACAGAAATGATTTTTTAAACACCGGAGTTAACCCTTCCACTATTGACCCGCGAACCGTCAAACTTTTTTTTAAAGGAAATCAAGTGCCTCTTTTTTTTCAAGGTGAAGATGACGGTGTTTTTAATGATAATGATTTTTTTGATTTTTATGGAATCAGAAATTCAGGCGGATTAACTCCATATAGAAACGGTTTTACAAATACAATCGCATATACAGTAGATGAATATTATAATTTATATTCAGATACTTCTGCATATTTTATTGACTGGGGCGGTGCAAACGGAAACCGATATTCTGTATTTACCAATTCATCATCTTTAAGTTTCCCACAAAATTTCACATCAAAATCTATTCACCGGGAAGTGGATTTTAAATATTATTTAGGTGAAACTACTAATCCAAATTCTGATTACAGATATTTCAATACTGAACTCGCTGTCGGCGAAGGATGGTTTTGGAAAGAAATGAAATCTCAATCGGATTCTGTAATCGTTGATAATTTCTTAGTTGAAAATCTTAATCCAAACGGAAATGCTTCGATAAGAGTTAATGCATATCCTAATTCTATTTTACCAAATTTTCCAAACGAACATAAAATTCAGTTAAGAATAAATTCCATTATCGTAGATACCGTTGAAGCAAATGATTACACACGGATTGATACAACTATTTCTTTTCCTGCGAATATTCTAGTGAACGGGAATAACAATATATATATCAGATACCTCAGCCCAAGCAATGCAACCGAAGTATATCTGAATTATAATTATTATCGCATAACTTATAATACAGCATTTTCATTTATCAACAATAAATTTTCTTTTAACCTCACGGGCTCAGATTCAACTTTAAGGCAATTTAAAATTTCATCTGCATCTGTATCAAATCCTGTTTATATATATGATGTAAATAATTTCAGAAAAATTCAGAACAATTCATTCTCTTCCGATACTCTCATTTTTTCAGGTAATTCAAATTCAAAATTTGAAATATATAATACAAACAATCTTAAAAAACCTGCAAAAATTAGACAAAGAATTGTTCCAAATCTGGTAAGTAATTCAACCGGAGCGGATTATGTAATTGTTTATAATAAATTTTTTGAGTCCTCTGTAAATCAACTCACATCTCATCGTGAATCGTTTAATAATTTCAGAGTTTTTAAAGCGGAGATTGAAGACATATATGATGTATTTAATTTCGGAATAGAAAATCCTCTCGCAGTCAGATTATTTTTAAAAAATGCTTTTGATACTTGGACAGCACCTAAGTTATCTTATGTAAATCTTTTTGGACGTGCTTCACTCGACCCCAAAAAAAATGATCCTGCAAATATTTATTTCCAAAATTTTGTTCCTACTTATGGAAATCCTCCTTCAGACGGATACTTTGCAAATTTTAATATCGGTTCTTTTACATACTTTCATCAGGTATCAATCGGAAGACTTCCTGCATATACACCTGTAGAAGCACAGGATATGGTTAATAAAATTATTCAATACGAAACACAACCTCCCGCTTCTTGGTGGAAATCTTTTCTTTTCATTTCAGGTGGTAAAAACCGAAATGAACAACTTTCATTTCAAAATCAATCAAACGCTTTTATAAATTCTTATGTAACTGCAAATCCAATCAAAGGAAACCCTGACCGTGTTTACAGAAATGATTCTTCCGGTTTTGTAACTTTCAACTATAAAGATTCAATAAAAAAATCTTTTGATAAAGGTGCGTTGATTTTAAATTTTATTGGACATGCCGCTTCACAGGATTGGGAAATTGGTCTTGAAGATCCTGCAACAATTAATAACGGAAATAAACTTCCACTTGTTTTCAGTATGACCTGTTTTACAGGAAGAATGGAACCTAATGTAAGAAGTTTTGGAGAAAAATTTATTTATCTTCCGAATAAACTTGCTATCGGTTTTGTTGGTTCTACAGGTTGGTCTTTTGCAGGGCAGGGAAATCAACTTAATGATTATATGTTGAGAAGTTTTGCACGCGACTCAATAAGACATCTCGGGAAAATTTTATCTAATGCCTCACGTATAATGAGTGGTGACTCAAATAATTTTGCTTCAAGAAATACAATCAATAGTTACACTTTATATGGCGATCCTGCCGTCAAACTTTTAATGCCATCTTATCCTGAATTTGATATTACTCCTGCTGATTATTCATTATCAAATAACTATCCGACATTAAATGAGGAAATCATACTTTCAGTATCTCCCAAAAATTTTGGCACTAATGCAGACTCTCTTAAAATTAGATTCAATCTTCAAAAAAACGGATTTAATTATAAAGTAAAAGATACAGTCGTAAGAAATTTAGGATATTCGGGAAGTTATACAAATAGATTTATTCTCGACTCACTCGGAAATTATAATATGAGAGTCATTCTCGATCCTGATGACTGGTATCCTCGTGAATCTTTTGTTAACAATATAATTGATATTAATATACCGGTTAAAAATATTTCTTTTGTCCCTCTTAAACCTGCTAATAATCAGGCAATAAATAACACGACACTTACATTCACAGGTTTGAATCCCAATGTAAACTCGGTTACAAATAATATTAAAGTAATTTTTCAAATTGATACAAATATAAATTTCTCATCACCCGCAAGACAAACATTTTTCAGAAACAATGCTTCCGGAAGTGAAACAAAATTTCAGGTAAATTTACATTCCGCAGTAAATAACAAAATTTATTTCTGGAGAATGAATGCTGTTATAAATAATGACAGTTCCGGTTGGTCTGAAACAAGAAAAATAATTTATACTCAGGATTTTAATATCAATCCTCTTGATACTAATGTTTTAATTTATAAAAAAGAACTTTCACAGTTTGAACCTTCTGAAATAAATAATCTTGAATATATAGACGGTGGATTTAAACTTGGAAATTACAATGGAAAATTTTTCGTTCGCTCTAAAGGTAATGAAGGTGAAAATGCTTCATACTTTATTGTCAACGATCAGCAGATTTTTATAGATGGTGGAGAGATTGGCGGGGCAAGACTTCTTAAAGTCCGTAAACTTGACGGAAGAATTCTTGAATATAAAAAAGTTATTATGAATACGGATAACAGTTCAGATTCTGTTCTCGCATTTCTTAATACTTTCGATTCAACATCATATCTTCTTGCTCTATCCTGTGCAATTGTTTGGGATCCTTCTACTTTCCAGCCCCTCGGTCGTCCGTTTAATGCCGCAACGAAACAAAAATTCAGACAGTTCGGAAGTATTTATGCCGACTCTCTTGAGCATCTCGGATGGTTTGATACATGGGCTTTTATCGGTTCTTTAAATGCAGATACCTCTCAAACATCTGAAGCATATAATTACTGGAATTTTGGTGAATGGCTTGAGTCAACTGCTGAGTATAATCCGGTATTTATTCCTGTTCGTGGAAGTATTACAACAAATTTAATTCCTGCTGCATCGTGGAATTATTTAGCATGGTCGCAAATATTAATTCCGGGTTCTCCGGTAACTTTTGATTTATATGGTGTAGGTCAGAATAATTTGCCATCTTTAATTCAACAGGGAATTACAACTAATAATTTTTATAATCTTAACGGAGTTAATCCGATTAATTTTCCGGGAATACGTTTAATTTCAAATGTATCTATTGATACTCTTTCCGGTTTGCAGTCATCAACGCTAACGGGTATTAATGTTTCATACGTTCCTCCTGCGGAATTAATTCCGGATAATAATTCTTTTGTTCTTTCAGATTCATCGGTTCAGCAAGGTGATACAGTTTCCGTAAGTGTAAAATACAGTAACGTTGGCTTTTCAAATGCTTACGGAATTATTAACAGATGGTATGCTCAGTATAGGGGCGGTGTTTATAATCTCAGAATTGATACTTTAAATTCAATCATCAAACCGGATTCAATCTATTCATCTGATATTACAATTAATACTTCTCCCTTTGGTGATTCAATTTTAGTTTTCTTTGAAACAAAACTCAAACCTTCTCAGAACGAACTATTTACTTATAATAATATAGCGTTCACTACTTTATATATAACAGGTGATTCTTTAAAACCAAAACTGGATGTAACTTATAACGGACAGATGGTTCAAAACGGTGATTTTATAACTTCAAATCCTGAAATCGTTGCTGATTTTTTTGATGACTCAAGACTTGTGATAACGGATGTAGATACAAGTGTTCTGAGAGTAAAACTTAACGGGGTGTTCGTTCCTTATTTTATCAATTCTGTTCCAAATCCGGAATTACAATTTATAATTCCTGATGATTTCAGATTACTTGCTAAAGTAATTTATAAACCGGTATTACCAAATGGAAATTACAGATTTGAATACATCGCCAGAGATAAGTCTGATAACATTGCAGATACAGTGAGGCATAATCTTGTCGTGAATGATGATTTAAAAATTCTGGAACTAACAAATTATCCGAATCCAATGGTTGATAGAACATCATTTATGTTCAATCTGCAGGGAGGAATAAATCCCCGTAAATGCACGATTAAAATTTATACTGTTGCCGGTCGTTTAGTTAAAGATGTAATCGCCGATGCAAAAATTGGATATAATCAGGTAGATTGGGATGGTCGTGATAACGATGGTGATAATATGGCAAACGGAGTTTATCTGTATAAAATGATTTTAGAAGGTGACTCAAAAACAGAAACCTCAATCCAAAAACTTGTAATTCTGAAATAAACTTCTTTAAGCCTTACATTGGGGTATCTTGTCCCGACTTGTCGGGAGGCTTTTGGGAGAGGATTATGAGAGTATAAATCCTCATCACCTTTTTCGTGCAATTAGCAAAATTCATGTAAATTCATTTAAATTCGTGTTGAAGTCTTTATTCATTTTGCACAGTTGTGCAAGTTCTTCAATTTAAACCAGCTTTATGTATATTAATTTTTTGATTTTTTGCATAATTTTGATAATACATCTCTATATATTCTAATCTGAAATGAAAACAGAAACTCACAAAAATTTATTATCCGAAATTAATTTAAAAGATAATTGGGAATTTCCAGAAAGAAAAAACAATTATACTTTTAATGAGGATGATGTAATTGATGCATATTTGAAAGGTAAAGAGGATGGAATCAATAGTAATTTTAAAGCGTTAATAAAAGTTTTAAACGAAAACGTACAAACTACTATAATGCATAGAAATGAATTGAATAATTATTTATTAAAAAAATCAATTCAACCTGTATATGCATTTTTAAAAATCATATCTGTTAATATGTTCGAATTATTAACTGTAATTCCTTCGGATAAGCTTATAGATGAAAAATTTTTTGAAGTTTATGATTTCGTAACAGATTATGAATCTAAAATTAATAATGAATATTATAAATTAACTTTTTCATTTACAAAAACCGGAGAAAGTTTTGATTTCAATGCTTTAGAATCAGACGGATTTTATTTAAAATACGAATACAATAAATCAGATAAATGAGTCTTGACCACGCCGAACACAATGAAAAAGCTTGCCAACTTCTTTTTAAAACAAACGAATTTAATGATTGGGTTGTAACTACTGCCTTTTATTCAAGTTTACATTACGTCAATTTTAAATTGTTTCCATTGACGAAAGATGAAAACAAATATGAAAATTTAAGTCAGTATTATAAAACATTACAACTTCCCAGACCGGCACTTCATAATGTTACTATTGAGTTAGTCTCGACTTATATTAAACATATTAGTTCTTTTTACAGATGGTTATATGATACTTGTAGAACTGCAAGATATCATAATTATAAAGTAGATGATCAAACAGCTAAGATGGCGATTTTATGTTTGAACAACATTAAAAATGTTTGTATTAAATAATTTGAAATAAAAATTTTTAATCTACCGAAAATTCTTTCACAAAACTTTTACTTCCCTAACTCTTTCTCTATCAATCCGGTAATCATTTCATCCTGAGGAGTAATCTTACTCTTAAACCTGCCAACTACATTTCCGTCTTTATCAATCACAAACTTTTCAAAATTCCAGGACACATCTCCTGAAGGTTCATAATTTATTAACTTTGAATATAATTCACTCTTACCATCACCTATAATACTTACTTTATCAAACATTGGAAAAGTTGTTTTATACTTAGTCTCACAAAAAGTTCTTATCTCATCAATCGATCCCGGTTCTTGATTTCCAAAATCATTACAGGGGAATGCAAGTATCTCAAATCCCTGAGGACTATATTTTTCATAAATCTCCTGTAGCCCTGAATATTGTTTCGTATATCCGCAATAAGATGCTACATTAACAATCATTAATACCTTCCCTTTATAATCTGATAATTTTACATCCTGACCGTCCATATTTTTAACGGTCACATCAGAAATATTGATTGGTTCGTTTTTCATATTTAAAATTTTATTTTCGGAACTCTCCGAACTGTTGCCTTTTGAACAACCTAAAAGCAACCCGCAAATTATTAATATTATTCTTTTCATACTTTTTAATAACATTTTTATTCTATCAAAAATTCCTACTCGTTCCATTTTCCCTATATAAACCATTTTCTGTTAAAGTCCCCCTTTGGAGGGGGATTTAGGGGGAGGGTAAAAACTTTTTTTTAACAAATTAATCAGTTTTCCTACACTTACATAATAATTTATATCAAATTATTACTCCATAAAATTACAGTTTCAATAAAAACCCCTTCGTGCAATTCGTCCTATTCTTGTAAATTCGATGTTAAACTATTTTTCTTTGAAAATCATCTCATGCTACATCCGTCGTGTCAATCCTCTTCAGTTCTCCTTCTGAATTCGCTATCACTACACAAGCAAGTGAATCTGCAATTACATTCGGAACAGTTCTGCACATATCAAGCAACCTGTCAACTCCAATTATAAGTGCGATACCTTCTTCGGGAACTCCTATAGATTGCAATACTATTATCAACATAATAAGTCCGATTCCCGGAACAGGTGCTGTGCCAATCGCCGCTAAACTTGCAGTCAGAACAATTGTTAATTGTTGTGTTAGAGTTAAATCAAATCCGTAAACCTGTGCTATAAACATTGCCGCAACTGCCTGATACAAAGCGGTTCCGTCCATATTAATTGTAGTTCCTAAAGGCAAAACAAAACTCGCAATCTTATTCGGAACACCTAATTTCTTTTCGCATACATCCATTGTCACAGGCAATGTCGCAGCCGACGAACTTGTTGAAAATGCTACGGCAATAACAGGTCTCTGGGTTTTAAAAAAATCTTTAATTTTAATTTTTGTAAATGCCTTTAACAAAAGCGGGTATTCTAAAAATGTAATCAGTGCCAATCCAAGAATTACAGTTAATGAATACAACAACAACGTCTGCAATATATTAAATCCGAACTCTGCAACCGTCGCCGCTATCAATGTAAAAACGGCATAAGGTGCTATCAGCATAATCTTCTCAACAAGTTTAATCATCGTCTCAGAAAGTCCGTCAAAAAAATTTAATATAGTCTTCGATTTTTCACCGGGTATCTGGGTTAGAAAAATTCCAACCAATATTGAAAATAAAACCACCTGTAAAAAATTTCCTTCCATTATAGCTGCAAATGGATTTTTCGGAACTATGTTCACCAGAAAATCTACAATGTTAAGTGATACATTTTGATCAATTCTTGTCTTTGCATCATCCTGAAAAGTTTCAAGTAATCTGTCTTTCGTTTCAGGAGGCATAAAACTTCCCGGCTGCATTATATTTGCAAGTATAAGTCCCATTGAAATCGCAATCAATGCTGTCAGTGCATAAAATCCGATAGTCTTTCCGCCAATCTTCGCTATATGTTTTAAATCAGATAACGAAGCCGCCCCTACTATTAAAGATGCGAGAACTAAAGGAACTGCAATCATATTTAAAAGACGTATAAAAATATCTCCCAATGGCTTAAGAGCCATTCCTATTGTCTTCACTTTTTCAACTGAACTTATCCCGTTTATTCTCTCATTTGTACCGTTAGGAAATTTAACATCAATATTTAAATCTTTTTTATCTTTAGTATTCTTAAAAAATTTTATAATCCCTATCTGAGAATTAGCATCAAATGTTTTTATTACGCTGTCTTTTCTTAAATAATTTATCTCTTGCCAGTCCTGAATTTCCCTTAACATTCCACCGGATTTAATTTCCAGTTTCGTAGGACTAACCGAAAATAAAGTGCCGAATATAATTCCGGCAATTAGTCCTATAACAATTTTAGTATGTAACGCGATTTTTTTTCCTTTTCTCATATAAACTCAATAAAATTTATCAAAAAGTTTTTTTCTCACCAGTTGTAAAGTAAATAAAATTGATGCGGAAATCACTCCAATTGAAATTGTTATTAACCAGTATTCTCCATTGAGATATGTTATCTCGTAAAATGTTTTCAGTAGATTTATAATAATAAAATCAATTCTTGTTGCTGCCAAAAATAAGTAAATGGATATAATTAATAATCCGTATAATAAATAAGTTCTGTTGTTTGGATCTCCTTTATGAATCGCAACAGCATAAAAGTTTGCCATTGAAGTTATTATCATAGCAGTCAATATCACCATCTGTTTCTCCACTCCGCTTATACCGAATATTTTCTCTGCTGTATAACTCGCTGCATATCCTGCTACTACTATAATAAACGCAGAAATCAGAACGAATGAAAATAACTCCTGTAAGAATTTTTTAGGTTTGATTAAATTTGAATTTTTGAGTGCTATTATAAAAGAAGGTAATCCGATTATGAAAATATTTATCAATGCTATTCTTCTTGGTGTAAGAGCAAACTCAAGTGCAAATATTAATGATAATAAACTTGAATAAATTACAATAAAATTTTTCGTTAAAAATAATTTAGATATTGAAGTGACTGTATTTACTATTTTATTACCTTCGTTAAATATTTCCGGCAACAAAGAAAATTTATTTTTAAGTAAAACTATATCTGCTATCTCTTTTGTAATCTGACTTCCTTCTTCCATCGCAATTCCCATATCTGCTTCTTTTATCGCAGGTAAATCATTAACACCATCACCAATCATCGCAGTATAAATTTTTTGTCTTCTTAAACATCTTATAATCTCAAGTTTATGTTCAGGTTTTAATCTCGCAAATATTAAATTTTTATTTACTGCAATCTTAAATTCTTCTTCATTTAATTTTTCAAGTTCTCCTCCTGTTATCATCTCATCATCTTTAACTTCCCAGCCGATTTTATCTGCAATTGCCTGAATTGCAAACGGTGCATCACCGCTTAAAATTTTGAAATTTATACCGTTGTTCTGAAACAACTTTATGGCATCCATCACATCATCTCTTGCCTGGTCAGAGATTGAAATTATACAATAGGGAATTACACTTATACTTTCAAAAAATGTTTTTGTGTTTTCAAATTTTACCTCACTCTTTACTTCACCGAATAATAATGTTCTGTATAATTTTAAATTATTCGTTGAGTAAATTTTCTCTCCTTCTTTCTTTTTTTCATCATCTGTCCTTTCCGTTATAATATCAAATCCGCCTAAAATAAAAATCCTTTCTTTCCCTCCGTCATTTACTTTTAATAAACTCATCTTATTTTCAGAACTGAAAGGAATTTCGTCAATAACTTTAAGTCTATCTCCTCCTGCTATGCTTTCCATCGCTCTGATAGTCGCATTTTTATCCGATGTAAGATTTACATATTCTTCTAGCAATTCCTTTGTCTCAGTTTCATTAACTCCGGAATAATAAGAAATATTTTCTATTGATAATTTGTTCTGTGTAAGAGTACCGGTCTTATCCATACAAACAATCTTAACATTGGAGAAAGATTCAATCGCATTTAATTTTTGTATAATCGCTCCGATACGGCTTATCCTGTAAACTCCCAATGCAAATGTTACACTCGTCATCAGAACTAATCCTTGCGGTACTAAAGAAATTAAAATAGTAGCCATCTTTCTGATAAACTCTACATTATCAAGACTTGCCTTTGAATCAAAAAATATTTCAAGTAAAATTAAAAACAGTGCTACATAAAATAACATCTTCACAATAAAGTCTATCCTTCTTTGCAAAGGTGTAATTATGAATTTATATTTCTTAGCCATCTCAGTTACACTGTTTGCGTAACTGTTATCACCGACTTTTTCTGCCTTCATATATCCGGTGCCTGATACACAAAAACTTCCTGATAAAATTTCACTTCCTTCTTTTTTTCTTACAGGTAATGATTCACCCGTCAGCAATGACTCATCAATCTCAAGATGATTTGAATAGATTACTTTGCCGTCAACAGGTGCCTGGTCTCCCCGTTGTATCACTATCACATCATCTTCTACAATATTCTCTTGATCAATTAACTCCTCCGAACCGTTCCTGATTACAAGTGCTTCTTTTTTTAATAATAAATTTACTTTATCTAATGCCTTCTTCGCTTTAATCTCCTGAAAAATAGCAAGGAAGGTATTTAAAAAAGCAATTGACACAATACCAATTGAATCAAGTAATAGATTATGATCTCCTGATCTGTAATAAAAATAAATTATTGCTAATATAATGGAAAAGATGATGTAATTGAAAACTGAAAAAATATTTTCAATAAATATTTCACGGATAGTTTTTGTTTTTGTGCGGGATGTTTTGTTTACTGCTCCCCGGCTTATCCTTTCTTTAACCTCATCATTATTTAAACCGGTTATTTCCAATCTGATTTTTATTTCTTATAGTTTTTTGCGGCTTTTACAAATTCTCGGAAAATTGGATGTGCATTTATAACTCTCGATTTTAATTCAGGATGAAACTGACTGGCAATAAAAAAAGGATGTTCACTTTGCGAGAGTTCTATCATTTCAACAAGTGTTCCGTCAGGTGAAAGTCCGCTGAATCTCAAACCGTTTTCAGCCAAATCTCTTCTGAAATAATTATTCACTTCATATCTATGTCTGTGTCTTTCGTTCACAAATTCTTTTTTATAACATTTATAAGCGAGTGAATTTTTTTCAACTATGCATGGGTATAATCCTAACCTCATTGATCCGCCTTTTACTTTAATTGTCTTTTGATATTCCATAATATCAATTACATTATATCGTGATTGTTTAAACTCTGTGCTATTGGCGTTTTTTAATCCTGCTACATTCCTCGCGAATTCAATCACTGCACATTGTAATCCAAGACAAATTCCAAAAAACGGAATTTTATTTTCCCGGGCATATTTGATTGCTGAAATTTTTCCTTCGATTCCTCTTTCGCCAAATCCCGGGCAAACTAATAAACCTGAAATATTTTTTAAACTTTCATCAAGATATTTTTTGTTTTTTTCCGCTTCTTCAGCATCAATCCATTTTAATTTTACTTTCACTTCGTTTGCTGCTCCGGCATGGACAAAAGATTCCAGAATACTTTTATATGCATCAGGAACAATATTGTATTTCCCGCAAATTCCAATCGTGACTTCTCTTTTTGGATTTAAAATTTTTGTGACCGTTTTGTTCCATTCTGTAAGTTTTATAGGTGTCATTTTTAAATTCAGTCTTTTCAATACAACTTCATCAAATCTTTCCTTTTTTAAATTCAAAGGAACTTCATAGATTGACCTCGCATCAAGTGCCTGCAATACATTCCCTTCTTCAATATTACAAAATAATCCTATCTTTTTCCTCAAATCTTTTGATAAATCCATCTCACTTCTGCAAAGTAAAATATCAGGTTGAATTCCAATCTCAAGCAATGTTTTGACTGAGTGTTGTGTTGGTTTTGTTTTTAACTCTCCTGCTGATTTTATAAATGGCACAAGCGTAAGATGAATACTTACGGAATTGTGTTTGCCGACTTCAAGCATTAACTGTCTCATCGCTTCTAAAAACGGCAATGATTCTATATCCCCGACTGTTCCGCCAATCTCTGAAATTATTATATCATACTTTGATTTTTCTTCAAGTAGTCTAATCCTTCTTTTTATCTCATCGGTAATATGCGGTATCACCTGAACTGTAGCCCCTAAATAATCTCCTCGTCTTTCCTTTGTAATCACTTCGTTATAAATCTGTCCTGTTGTCATATTATTTGCTTTACTCATATTCTCATCAAGAAATCTTTCATAATGCCCAAGATCTAAATCTGTTTCAGCACCGTCATCAGTTACAAAAACTTCTCCGTGTTGAGTCGGTGACATTGTTCCCGGATCAACATTTATATAAGGATCTAATTTTTGAATCGTAACTTTATATCCTCTCGATTTCAAAAGTAATCCCAATGATGCTGCCGCGATACCTTTACCTAATGAACTTACAACACCGCCTGTTAAAAAAATGTATTTTGTTTGTTTCATATTACAATTGCAAAAATTTTACAGTTAATAAATCTGTCACCTTTTTTTTGAAGTTTTTTTAAATTACCCTCATATTCAAACCCACATTTAAGAAGAAGTTTTTCACTTCTGATATTATCTTCAAATACTTCCGCTGATACTCGCGATAATCCCAAATCTCCAAAAGCCATAGTCAACATTTCGCTTATCGCAGTTTTCATTATTCCTTTTCCCCAATGCACTTCGCCTAACCAGTAACCAAGTTCCCCGTGATGTTCTTTTAAAATTTTAAGACCAATACCCCCGACATGTTCATTCTTATAATGTATTGCGTAATGATATTCTTTATTTTTTCCTTCAAGTTCTTTACACTTGTTTATCCACCAGTAAGCATCGAGTAATGAATAAGGATAGGGAACTTCAAGTAACCAATCGCTTACATTTCTATTGTTTAAAAGTAAAAATAATGAATCCCTGTGATTCTCATTTAGTTTAACAAGTTCTGTCATTTCTTTTTAATTTTCTTTAAATCAGCAGGGGTATCTATTGATATAGATTCTTCTTTTATCACTACTGTTTTAATTTTATATCCGTTATCTAAAATTCTTAATTGTTCAAGACTTTCTGCAATTTCATTTTCAGATTGTTTCATTTTTACAAACTTCGATAAAAAATTTTTTCTGTAAACATATAACCCGATATGTTTATAATAATTTATTTTTTTCTTTGATCTGTTAAATGGTATTACACTTCTTGAAAAATATAATGCGTATCCTTTCTCATCCTTTGCCACCTTTACAATATTTTCATTTAAAATCTCTTTTTCGTTACTGATTTTTTTTACAGGTGTGGATACTACTGCATCTTTATTTTTAATTAACTCTTTTATAGCTATATCAATAGTTTTTGGATTAATAAACGGTTCGTCACCTTGAATGTTAACAATTATTTCACCTGCTTTATTACCAATTTTTTTAATTGCTTCGCTTATTCTGTCCGTTCCTGTATTATGTTCAGATGATGTCATCACTGCTTCGCCACCTGAATTGATAATTTCATTTGCAATTCTTATATCATCTGTGGCTACAATTACATTAGTTATTAATTTACTTTTTTTTGCTTGATCATAGACCCTGCGAATCATAGTCTTGCTATCAATCATTACCAAGGGTTTACCCGGGAATCTGCTTGAACCCCATCTTGCCGGTATAACTCCGGTTATTTTCATTTATCAATTACTTTCGGAACTTTAAAATAATTCCCGGTTTTTTCAGGTGCATTTTTCAACGCTTCTTCCTGACTTAATCCTTTTATTATTTCATCTTTTCTCGTTACATTCACAAGTTCATTAATATTTTCCATTGGTTCTGTATCGTCAAGATTAACTTCATTCAATTCATCTATATATTCAAGAATTTTATTCAAATCCCCTTGAAGTTTTTCTGTTTCTTCGATGCTGAATTTTAGTTTCGCTAACTTAGCAATATTTTCCACTTCTTTTATTGTTACTGCCATAATATTTACTTATTAAAAATAATTTTTAAAAATTAAAATTTTCTTTTTCTGAAATTAATAAATCTCTAATACCGTCGAATAATTTTTTATCTCTTGTGAATTCAACAGGTGGAAAAATTTTAACTCCTGCTTTTCCCGGATTTATTTTGAAACTGTCTTTACCTAAAATATTATTTGAACCCTTAATAAGCACAGGCACAATTTCTTTTTTTGCTTCATCTGCAAGCACAGAAAAACCTCTTTTAAATTCCATAATATTCCCGTCATCACTCCTCGTACCTTCAGGAAATATTACTATTGAAATTCCTTTGTCAGCCAGTCCTGCTGCTTTTTTAAGACTCTTCATTGCTTCTCTTCCGTTTTCTCTGTCAATCGGAATGTATTTTGTTAAATACATTGCCCAACCAAAAATTGGAATTTTATTCATACTTTTTTTATAAATAAAACGGATATTATTCGGAATTGCCTGCATAAGTATCGGAATATCTAAATAACTTATGTGATTTGAAATAAAAATATATTCTGCCTCAGGATTTAATAATTCTTTTCCTTCAACAAAAATTTTTATACCCGAAACCGTAACAATGATTTTTGAAAAAACTTTGGACAGAAAAAAAGCAATCTTTCCTTTGGTATCAAACGGACTCAAAATTATTGCCGTAACCGCAATCACCGTAGCCACAAACACAATAATACAAATCCTTAGAATACTAATCACTTATAAAAATAATTAATTACTGACTTAGTTTAAATACATACTTAATCCCACAACCATCTAAAATAATTTCTTTTAATCTTTGCATCAATTATTAATATATATCCATATTAATTAGTATAATTAAGCAAATCCCGATTTATAAGGATTTAATTCGGGAAAATTCGTGTTGTGGTTTTATTCGTTTTGGTTAGAAGTGCAATTTCATCACATCAATTCGCATTTCATATTTTCTAAATTTTTACAATATTTAGAAACTTTCACTAAAGGAGAAAAAATGAAAAAATTTAATTTACTGTTCTTCCCCATTTTGCTCTTGGCAATCTTATTTACTTTTAATAATTCTAACGCTGACTATCCTAAAGGTGCTCCGTTTATTTCCGGTAGTTTCTTTGATGCTGACAGTTCAGGTGGTCCTGATTCACTCGGTTATACTTGGAGAGACACTATCCTTACTGCAGGTACTCTCGGGTTCCTTGATACAACCTGGGGTTCCGGTACTTGGACTCGTGTAACAGGTCTTGGAGATGATAACCTTGTCGGACCTTATAATCTCGGTTGGAGTTTCAGATATTATTACTATAATGTTAATCAGGTTTGGATTGGTTCTAACGGTTGGATTAGTTTCACTAATCCGGGTTCTTCACAGCTCGCCTCACCTTTCCCAAATATTCCTGCTTCCACACCTCCGAATAATTTAATCGTTCCTTACGGTTCTGATTTGAATTTTCAAGGTACAGGTAATATAGGAAGAGTTTATTATTATACTAATAATGTTGATACATTTATTGTATCATATTATAATGTTCCTTTCTGGCAACAGGCTGCTCCAACATGGACAGGTTCAAATACTTTCCAAATTATTTGCACTAGAGCCGACAGTTCTATTACTTACAAGTATAGAAATATGTCAGGAATAACTTCTAACAACGATATTACTGTAGGTATAGAAAACAATACAGGATTAATCGGACTGCAAATCAGCAGAAATACTTATGCACCGAATTTCAAACAGGTTAAAATTAAATATCCACCGGTTGTTACTTATCAGGTTAGAGATGTTTCAGTACAATCAATAATCAATCCAACAACTGCGGGAATTTTTGGTTTGGCAGGAGACTCCCTTACAGTTAATGCTGTAATTGCAAATTTAGGTAATGTTAATGTTTCAACTTTCAAAGCATCACTTACTGTTTTAACTGCTTCAAACCAAACTGTTTTGACAGACTCGGTTGATGTTCCGGCAATGAATGCGGGAACAACATCCAACATTTCTTTCAATAAAAAATTCGCTTCATTAACCTCAGGATTCTATATTGTAAGAGTAAGAACTTTATTAGCAGGAGATCAGGTGCTTGTTAATGATGTTCAGAATTTAGAATTCAGTAATTTAACAAAACAAACACGATTAGAACTTGCTTATGAAAACGGTTCACCGACCGGTACAGGTATTTCATGGTCAGGTGGTACAGGTTCAATCGGTACATATTTTATTCCTCCTGTTTATCCCGTAAGAATTGATACTCTTAAATATTATATCGCTGCCAATACTAATAATGTTGGTTTCAGAGCTTTTATTTATGATGATGACGGTCCAAACGGAACACCGGGTACTGTATTATTTAATCAACTCGTTTCTGCTCCTTTACTTGGTGCATTCACAAGAGTTCCTGTTCCCGGGAATATCAATATTACAGCAGGCGGATTTTATGTAGTCTGGACTATGCAAGGTGAATCAATTCAAATAGCTACAAATATAAATCCTCCGATTTCAAGAAGAAGTCTTGAAGGATTTGAAAATGTATTTGCTCCTTTCAGAAATGCTGATACGGATGATCCATTGATTAGAGCTGTTGTGTTCGCTCAATCTCTTGGATTGGAAAATACTTCTACAATAATTCCGGGTAAATTTGAATTGTCTCAGAATTTCCCGAATCCGTTTAACCCTGTTACAAAAATAAACTTTGCAATTCCTAAAACAGGATTTGTGTCTTTAAGAGTTTATGATGTACTTGGTAAAGAAGTTGCTAATCTTGTTTCCGGTGAGTTAAAAGCAGGTACTTATTCTTATGATTTCAACGGAACTAATTTCTCAAGCGGAATTTATTTCTATAGACTTGAATCAAATGGTTTAATCGAAACTAAACAAATGGTTCTTGTGAAATAATTTATATTTTAAAATAGTCGTTAACAAAAAGGGCAGTCATCTGCCCTTTTTTGTTTTTATTAATGTAATTATTACAGGTATCAAAATCATTAATAATAAGCCGTAAAAAAAATATTCTGTCGGAATTATATCCGCTCTTTTTGAAGTAAATACAACACTTACCGATATAAATAAAAAAATAAAACTTATTATTAATCCGATAAAACTTAATAAGACCTTTCCTTCTTTTTTATCCTGCTGATTTAAAAATTTACCT
>ERZ761607.1916-NODE-1916-length-24049-cov-6.176627_pt1 | contig 24049 bp, 20 predicted proteins | sample MGYA00511164_ERZ761607 | MGnify/ENA primary metagenome ERZ761607 (study PRJEB28899, sample SAMN02445080) | bioreactor sludge metagenome | biome: EBPR sludge | place: Australia: Brisbane, Thorneside Wastewater Treatment Plant | collected 2011-06-22 ... | reverse complement strand
GCCCTTGTATTTCGAGGTGTCGACCGAACGCGCCTCGTAGCCGGCCTTCATCGTGGCCACGATCTTCGGCGTCTCGTACCACATGTCGATCAGGTCGTAACGACCGTCACGACCAATGACGTGAACGTAACGCCCAGATGCCGAAATGCGCGAAATATGCACCGCGTATCCGGTTTTCACGATACCCCAAATTTCCTTGGTGTCGCCGTCGATCAGAGCGACCTCGCCAGAGTCACGCAGCGTGACCGCGAAGACGTTCTTGAGGTTGACATTGTTCATCTGCTTGGTCGGACGCTCGGCAACCGGCACGACCAGCTTCCAACTCTCCTTCATGTCCTTCATGCCCCACTCCGGCGGCACGTCGGCCGGCATCTGGACATACTTGGCCATGTCGGCAAGTTCCTTCTTCGACAGAATGTCGTCGAAGTTCGGCATTCCGCCCTCGGTACCATAGGCCATGATCTTTTCGAGGCGCGACGTACCGAGCTTGGTGGTGTTCTGCGGCTCGAGATTCTTGCCGGTCGCACCCTTGCGCAGCATGCCATGGCAGCCGGCGCAACGCTCGAAATAGGTCTTGCCGGAAGCTGCCTTCTCTTCGGCCGAAAGGGTCGGCGTCGCCGCGGCAGGAGCCGGTGCGGCGGCCTTCTCGGCCTTCGCTGCGAATGCCACGTTCATCGCGAATGGCAACGCCGCCAGCATCAATACGTTACGAATTACCTTCTGCATGCTTTTTTCCTCTCCTCTTGAAGTTTCTTGACTGTCGCCCGGGTCACATCCGTGTCAGACTGGGGGCAGGATGACATGCCTGCATAGGTCTGTTCCTTGACCTCCATCAAATATCATCGGTTGGAGAAAGCATATCGTCCCGTCCGAGTTGAAAAGCAAGGCGACGGGCGCTTATGCTTGCACCTCAGCCAAAAACCGGAAGACAAGGAATGATGCCAACGCACTCCTCCCCGCCAGTCGGAACCGTCTACATCGTCGGCAGCGGGCCCGGAGACCTCGATCTGCTCACCCTGCGCGCCGCACGGCTGATCGGCGAAGCGGACGCCATCGTCTACGATCATCTGATTGCCGACGGCGTGCTCGAACTGGCACGTGCGGACGCCGAGAAAATCTACGTCGGCAAGAAAAGCTCCAATCACACCGTACCGCAGGAGCAACTCAATCAACTGCTGGTGCGCCTGGCACGGGCCGGCAGAATGGTCGTCCGCCTCAAGGGCGGCGACCCCTTCGTTTTCGGGCGCGGTGGTGAAGAAATCGAAACGCTCGTCGAGTCCGGCATTCCTTTCGAGGTCGTTCCGGGAGTAACCGCCGCCGCAGGCTGCGCGGCGTACAGCGGTATCCCGCTGACACATCGCGATCATGCCCAGGCGGTGGCCTTCGCGACGGGCCACCTCAAGGACGGCACGATCAATCTCGACTGGCCGGCCTTGGCACGCCCGAAGCTGACCGTCGTCTTCTACATGGGGGTTGGCGGGCTCGCCGAAATATGCCGCCAGATGATCGCCCACGGCCTGCCGGCCAGCCATCCGGCCGCGGTGGTACAGCACGGCACGACTCGCCGGCAGCGGGTGTTGACCGCCGACCTGGCAAGCCTGCCGGAACGTGTCGAAGCGGCCGGAATCGGCTCACCCGCGCTGATCATCGTTGGCACCGTGGTTCGCCTGCAGGAGAAGCTGGCCTGGTTCCAGCCGCCGTCAGGCAGCGGCACCTGAAGCCGCCCCGCGCAGCCCCACTGCCGTCCCGGGCCCGCCCGCGGCGCAGCCTCAGGCAACGATCGCCAGGGCCAGGAGAAGCGCGTAGACGAACTGCAAGCGGGCTGTGCTGGCCAGCAACTGGTTGAACACAGGACCCGCAGGCTCACGCCGAAAGCGTTGCAGTAGCTGCAGAGCCGGTGGCACTACCAGTAGCGGCAGTGCCAGCCAGGGGCCGCGCCCGGCGACAAGCGCCAGACATGGCAAGAGCAGCAGTGGCAGCAGCATTTCCGCCGCATAGACCCACTGCGTCGCCCGCCGACCGACGACGACGGCCAGGGTGCGCTTGCCGGCCTGCCGATCGGTATCCAGATCGCGGTAGTTGTTGACCGTGATCACCGCTGCCGCGAACAGCCCGAGCATCCCCCCGGCGAGAAGAGCGGCCGGGCTGATCGACAGGGTCTGCAGGTAGTAGCTGCCACCAACGGCCACCAACCCGAAGAAAAGCACAACGAACAGTTCGCCGAGCGGCCGATAGGCGATTGGCCATGGTCCGTTGGTATAGGCCCAGGCAGCGAGCAAGGAGGTCAGCCCGATGACGACGATCGGCCAACCGCCGTGGTAGGCGAGATAAATGCCGAAGTTGAAGGCCAGGGCCAAGGCCAGCCACGCTGCGCGCCGTACGGCGGCGGGCGACAACCAGCCCATGGCCGTCACCCGCGGTGGCCCAACGCGATCGGGTCGATCACTGCCGCGCTCGAAATCACCGACGTCGTTGTGCAGATTGGTGCCGATTTGGATCAGCAATGCCGCCAGCAGGGCAAGCAATGCCGGCTGCCAGAGCAGCGAGCCGGTCTGCGCCCAGGCGAGCGCATGGCCAACGACCAGCGGCGCGACGGCGACCGTCAGCGTCTTCGGTCGAATGGCAAGCCACCAGGCGCCAAGAGGCGATGGCGGCACGGCAGGTTCAGCCATTACGCGCAGTCGTTTGGGAGTCTTGAGGTTGCAGGAGCTGTGGGCTCACAGCGCCCCTCCCCGCAGCTTGATTCAAGACAGAATTTTGGCGTAAAGGAAGCCGGAAAAGGCACTTATTTGCGGTAACATGCGCCCCATTGACCAACAAAGGCTTCCCTGCAAATGCTTGAAACAAAAGACAAACCCGCATTTCTGCGGGTTTCATTTCGTGCCGAGAGGGGGAATCGAACCCCCACGATGTCACCATCGGCGGATTTTGAGTCCGCTGCGTCTACCGATTCCGCCATCTCGGCTTCGGCCCGAAGTGCGTGGGCCAGAAGAGCTGCGGATTATCGCTGATTCTCCGGCCGCCGACAAGCTGCAAAATGACCCGGCCAGCAACGAGTTCCGCAGCCATTAGTCGTGCAACGGCTTTTCCGTGGCCAGCCGCCTCCTAGCCGTGCGGATGCCGGTTTCCACGCCGGAATCGTTCGCCGAGCGGGGAGCATGCTCCCTGAATTTCCCGTCTCACCGCTAAGTACCGCAAGACGCCCATGCTCACCCTTGATGACTTTGACTTCGACCTGCCGGGCGAGCTGATCGCCCAGCACCCGACTGGCGAACGCAGCGCCAGCCGCCTGCTGCAGGTCAGCGACGGCACACTCAGCGATCGGCGCTTCACTGCCCTCCCGACGCTGCTTTCTGCCGGCGACCTGCTGGTTTTCAACGATACGCGGGTGATCCGGGCGCGCCTCCGCGGCCGCAAGGAAAGCGGCGGCCAGATCGAGGTGTTGATCGAGCGCATCGTCGATTCTCGCCACGCCGTGGCGCAGATTCGGGCCAGCAAGTCGCCAAAAGCCGGCAGCCGGATTGTTCTCGAAGAGGCGATCACCCTGATCGTCGACGGCCGTAGCGGCGCACAGGGCGAGTTTTTCGCGCTGCGACTGGCCGAGGACGGCGACCTATGGACGCTGATCGAACGACACGGCCGCTTGCCGTTGCCGCCCTATATCGCGCACCCCGCCAGCGCCGACGACGAAGCCCGCTATCAGACCGTATTCGCGCGCCAGCCCGGCGCTGTCGCAGCCCCAACGGCTGGCCTACATTTCGACGAGGCGCTGCTCGCGCGACTCGCACAGTGCAGCGTCGAAGTTGCGTGGCTGACGCTGCACGTCGGCGCCGGCACTTTTCAGCCGGTGCGCGTGCATCACGTCGCCGAACACCGCATGCACGCCGAGCGCTTCGAAATTCCGCCGGCAACCATCGCCGCCATCGCCCGCACCCGCGCCCGTGGCGGCAAGGTCGTCGCCGTCGGAACGACCAGTCTGCGCGCCCTCGAAGCAGCCGCGCAGCACGGGGAACTGCACGCCGGTCCCGCCGAGACCGACATCTTCATCACCCCCGGCTACGAGTTCCGGGTGGTGGACCGCTTGATCACCAATTTTCACCTACCGAAGTCGACCCTGCTGATGCTGGTTTCGGCGTTCGCCGGCCTCGACGCCATTCGTGGCGCCTATCGACACGCAATTGCCGAACGCTACCGCTTCTTCAGCTACGGCGACGCGATGCTGCTGACCCGCAGCCACTGACCCGCGGTAGCCTGATTCTCCACGCCGTCGGCCGACATTGCCACGCTCTTTCCAGCATTCTCCTTCCCGCCTTCGCCCGCCAATGAACAAACCTGCCTTGAACGCCGCCGCCCTCGAAAAGCTCGACCACCACGGGCTGACGCCGGACGTGCACAAGGTCGCACTAGCCAGCGCGCTGCTGTGGACTTTTCGCACCAACACCGACCTGCATCGCCTGCTGTCGCTGAGCGGACTCCGCTGCGGCTCGGGCAAAGCCTTTACCGTCGGCGACGTCAAGACTGCCAGCCAAGAGCTCCGTGAAAACGGCCTGCTGATCGACGAGGCCTCGCGGGCGTCCACTTTTCGTCTCGTCGACAGCTTGCGCACAGCGCTTTACAGGCAATTGCTGGCAACCAGCCAGGGCGACTCGCTGGCCCGCCTGATCGCCGAACTGGACCGCTTTGACCCGGCCAGATCGGCCTACTCCTGGCCAACCGGCAGTGTGCCGACGACCGTTGCCTACGTTCGCGCCAAGTTCCTGTCGGGCGCAGCCAGCGAAGAGCTGTCGCACATCAAGGGCCTCCTGTCCCGCGCGATGGACTGGACTGTCATTCTCGACCAGGCCCTCATCCGGCCCTTTGACGGACCGAGCTTCCAGGGCATTGAACCCATCTGGCGGGCGCGCCTCGCTTACCAGGCGATCGCCAGCGTCTGCATCTTCGCTTCGCCCGAGTACCTGCCGGTCGCCGATTGGGCAGTCGAAGAGTTGGCCCGCGATCGCGAAGCCCTAAGCACAGAGCTGCGACTGGTCCTCGGCGACCTGGCCATGCAACGCGGTGATAGCGACCTGCTGGAAGCCGCGCTGAACGGACTTGGCGAGGGTCAAAGCGCTGCGATTCGTGCCGCGCTGCTGGTCATCGATGGCCAGTGGAGCGCCGGGCAGGCGGCCTTCGAAGCGGCGCTCAAGCAGTGCAAGAGCGAGCTCGGCGGCGCCAGCAAACATCTCCTGCCAGACAGCATCGCCTGGTTCTATCCCTTGTCACTGCTCGCCCAGGCGACACCCAGGCATCTCGAAGTAGCGCGCAAATTCTGCATCGGGGAGTCCGGCAAGCGTTCCCCCAGCCCCTACGCCAGCTGGGGACGCTGGGTGCACGCCATCGACGTTCGCCTCGGCAAGGCGCCGCTCGAACGGGCGGCGTTCAGGCCGACCCGCGACCTCGAGGTGCGCTGGCCGCTCGACTCACTCTGGGCGGTGCTGCTCGCCGCCTGGCTGGGCCGCGAAACAGTTTCCGAAAAGAACCCGCAAGCCGCCGCGGTCGAGTGGCGCGCACCGATCGATCTCCTGCGGCAAGAGCTGAAGCGCTGCCAAATGCACACCCTGCTGCGCATTCTCGACGGCAGTCAGGCGGTACTCGAAGGGCGCGCGCCCCCCGAGCGCTTCTTCATCGCCGACAGCGGCCAGCAATGGCAGGAAATTCTCTTGGCGCTGCAATCGCTGGGCGGCGGTCAGGCGGCCCCCGGCAACGGCGAAGCGATGCGCGTGCTGTGGGAACTCGAGATCGGCGGCCGCGGTGAGCTGCTTGCCATCCACCCGCACGAACAGAAGCGCAGCCAACGCGGCTGGGGCCGGCCGCGGCCGATGAGCCTGGCGAGAATTGCCGGCAACCAGCAGCTGGCAAGTGCTGACGCCAAGATCGCGCGCGCCGTTCGCCTCGAACATGGCTATCGCAATCGCTACCGCATCGATCTGGCAGCGGCAATCGCGGCGCTGCCCGGACACCCCTACATCATCCTGCCAGGTGCGCCAGAGCAGTTCGTAGAGCTCAGCGAAGCGGCGCCGGAACTCGAAGTAATCCGCCAGGACGGGCGCTTCGTGATGCGCGTCGAACCGCCGCTACGGGCGCCGCCTGCGGCCCATTCCCACTATGCACAGGACGCCGACGAGCGTCGTGAAACGGAAGCGCTGCGGCTGATCACGCTCGTCGTCGATGGCCCGCAGCGCCTGCGCCTGGTTCGTTTTTCCAGCGCCCAGCAACAGGCCGCACAGCTCGTCTCGGGTCGCTTTTCGGTGCCCGCCGAGGCACCGAATGCGCAGGCCGAGTTGGCCAAGACCCTGCACGCACTGGCCGCACATTTCCACGTTCATGCCGATTCGGCACAGGCAACCCGGCAGGTGAGCTGTGACTCGCGGCTGCGCGCCGAACTGTCGCCGCTCGGCGATGCTCTCTCGCTGCGCCTGGTGGTCGCTCCGCTCGGTCCGGACGGGCCGCGCCTGCCGGCCGCCACCGGCAGACTGCGCCTGATGGCGGTTCGCGGCAGCGAAACGGTCGGCACCGAGCGCGACCTGAACAGCGAGCGCCAGCATCTGGACTCGGTACTCGACGCCCTGCCCTTCCTCGACAGCGGCGAGCGCGGCAGCTGCGGCAACGAGTGGCTGATCGAAGACCCTGAGGAGGCATTGGCGGCGGTGGAAGCACTGCCGAGCTTGCCGGCAATTGCCGCGGTGGACTGGCCCAAGGGTAAGAGCGTTCGCGTGCTCACCCTCGACAGCCGCCAGCTCGGCATAAAGATCAGCCGCGAACGCGACTGGTTCCGACTCGCCGGACAGGCACGGCTCGACGAGGGGCTGGTGCTGCAACTGGAAACCCTGATCGCCGCGGCCCGCGGCCAGAGCCGTTTCGTGCCCATGGGAGACGGCGTGTACGCAGCCCTGACGCGCTCGCTGAAGCAGAAACTGAGCGATCTGGCGGCGGTGCTGGAAGCCGACAAGAACGGTGGCAAGGTGCCGACCATCGCCGCCGCCTGGCTCGACGAGATCCTCGACGGCACCGAACTCGAGGCCGGCAGGGACTTCCGCCAGGTCATCGACCGCCTGCGCCAGGCGCAGGCCCTGACGCCGAAACTCCCCAGCCTGCTGCAGGCCAGCCTGCGGCCGTATCAGGAAGACGGCTACCAGTGGGCAGTCCGCCTGGCGACTGCCGGCGTCGGCGGCTGCCTGGCCGACGACATGGGCCTCGGCAAGACCCTGCAGGCGCTCGGCGTGCTTCTCGAACGCGCAGCCGGCGGCGCTGCGCTGGTCATTGCGCCCACTTCGGTCTGCGGCAACTGGCTGGCCGAAACCCTGCGCTTCGCGCCCAGTCTGAATGTCCGCGTCTATAGCGAAGCGAGCGACAACGAACGCGAGGAATTGGTCGCCAAGGCCGGCCCGCAGGACCTGCTGATCGTCTCCTACACCCTGTTGCAACTGGCCCAGGAGCGTTTCGCCGGGCGCACTTGGCACACCCTCATCGCCGACGAGGCGCAGGCCATCAAGAATGCCGCTGCCAAGCGCTCGCAGGCGGTCTTCGCCCTGGACGCCGACTTCCGCCTGGCGCTGACCGGCACCCCGGTCGAAAATCGGCTGTCCGATCTGTGGTCGATCATGCGCTTCGCCAATCCCGGCCTGCTCGGCAGCAGCCGCCGCTTCGACGAGCGCTTCGCCGGCCCGATCGAGCGTAACCGGGATCGCGAGGCACAGCACGTCCTCAAGCGGCTGGTCGGCCCCTTCGTTCTGCGGCGAAGCAAGTCCGAAGTCCTGCAAGAGCTGCCGGCACGCACCGAGCTGATCCTGACGGTAACCCCGGAAGCCGCGGAAGCGGCACACTACGAAGCACTGCGTCGCGAGGCCGCAAAGGAAATTGACGCCAGCCTCGACAGCGCGCCGCAGGCGCAGGCGCGCTTCAACATCCTCGCCCAGCTGACCCGTCTGCGTCGCGCCGCCTGCGACCCACGCCTGTGCAGCCCCGAACTGGGCATTGTCGGCGCCAAGGTGCAGGCCTTCACGGAACTCGCAGCGGAGCTGGTTTCAAATGGACATAAGGCGCTTGTTTTCAGTCAGTTCGTGGACTTTCTTGCGATGTTACGCGAACAGCTGGACGCAAGCGGAATTGCCTATCAGTACCTCGATGGCGCCACCCCCGCCGCTGAACGTACGCGGCGCGTCGCGGCTTTCCAGGCGGGCGAAGGCGACCTCTTCCTGATCAGCCTCAAAGCCGGTGGCTTCGGGCTCAACCTGACGGCTGCCGACTACGTGGTCATCACCGATCCGTGGTGGAACCCGGCCACCGAAGACCAGGCCATGGGTCGCGCGCATCGCATCGGGCAACTGCGGCCGGTGACCGTCTATCGCCTGGTCACCCAGGGCAGCGTCGAGGAACGCATCGTCGAGCTGCACCACGAGAAGCGCGCGCTCGCCGAGAGCATCCTGGAAGAAGGCGAAGCCAGTGCCCTGCCCTCGACCGAGGATCTGGTGGCGCTGATTCGCGGCGCGGGCTGATTCGCGACGCCTGTACCGATTCGCGGCGCGGGCTGATTCGCGACGCCTTCACCAATTCGTGGCGCGGGTGGTGACCACTCCTTGAAGATAGTTATTTGCCTTGACCGGAAGCGCCGATTTTTCTATCCTGCCGGGGTACCTGCGGGGCGGCAGAGCCGCTCACGTGCCCGCTCTATGCACCAACCATACTGACATCGAAAGAACACAAGGGATCGATCATGGCTGAAGAAACCACGACAAGCACGACCAAGAAAAAACCAGCCGCCAGGAAGACGGCGGCGACCAAGACAACGACATTAGCCGCTGCCGCGGCGACCAAGCCGGCCGCCGCCAAGCCGTCTGCGGCTGCGAAAGCTACAGCTGCTGCGACGACGAAACCAGCGGCAAAGAAGACCTCGGCGGCGGCAGCCAGCGCCGCTGCCACGAGTAGCCCACAGCCCGTCGCAACAGCGCCGGCCACTCCCGCCGCGCCAGTGGCAGAAAAGCCGAGCGCTGAAGAACGTTACTGCATGATCCAGTCGGCGGCTTACTTCATCGCCGAGAATGACGGTTTTCAAGGCTCGTCCGCGCAGTACTGGATAGAGGCCGAACGAGAGGTCGCCGGACGACTCGGGGAAACGTAATACCAGCGTAGCGGCGAAGATCTCGCTTTACGGCCTCCGCGTCGCGGAGTGCCGGTCACTGATGAAGGGTTTCTGCCCATGCGCAAGCGAGTAATCTCCGATGTCCAGCAGGTCGGCGCGTCGCCGAGTGGGGACTGGCTCAATCTCGAAGACCTGGCCGAGGTCGAAATCAGCTCGGAAGACGCGGCTCATCCCATCGAGTCCGCCCTAGTGCCAGGCACCGGCAACGGCTGGCGTGCCTCAGCTCCGGGCAAGCAGACCATCCGCCTGCTCTTTGCACAGCCGCAGACGCTGCGCAGGATCTGGCTGTCTTTCGTCGAATCCTCGGTACAGCGTACCCAGGAGTACGTTCTGCGCTGCTCGGTCGATGGCGGACAGTCGTTCCGCGACATTGTCCGGCAGCAATGGAACTTCAGCCCGGACGGGGCCAATAGCCAGAACGAAGACCATCGTGTCGAGCTTGCCGCGGTCAACGTCCTCGAACTTGTCATTACCCCGGACATCGGCAACCAGGCTGCGTTCGCATCGTTGGCGCAGCTGCGCATCGCCTGAGGCTGCCGACGCCTGTCGGCGTCGCGTGGGCAGCGCCCTTGCGCGGCGGCAGGCGAGCTTCGCGCTGCCCGACGCGCAAATGCACGAACGGGCACTAACGGTCACGACACGTGCAGACACCCTAAATCATGAAAGCCATGACCGTTCCCCTCTTCTCCCGGCCCTTCTCCCGCAAGGGGAGAAGGGAGGTGCGTGAGTCGCGCACGCGACTTTCACGGTAAGATGCACGCGCTCGGACGCTCGGGCTCGCCAGCTTGCTACAATGGCGGATTGACTCTGCCGCAGGCTCCCGACCATGAAACGCAACCGCTTCTCCTCCCGCAAGCGTATTTCAGCTGACGCCACAGAACTCGGCCGCCTGGCCATCGGTCTGGCCGAATCCGGCAGCAAGCTCGAAGACCTGTTCTGGCAAAAGCGCCTGGCCGACCTGGTCGACCGGCTGCTGCACGATGGTGCCGAGGAGGACCTGAACGCCTCGCTGGATCGCCTCTTCGACACGCACGCGATGGCCCATGACGATCTCGCCGACATCGTCGAGTCACAGGCGGAATCGTGCACCATGCTCGATCGTGGCCAGGATTTCGACATCCTGCTAATTGCCGTCCCGGTACTCGGCTGGTCGCGCTTCTCGATTCCCGCGACGCAAATTCCACAGAGCCTCCTGCAGACCTTAAAGGTCCAGCTCGGAGCGCACGTATTTGCCGCCGGCGCCCGCGTCGCGCTTGCCGATTACCTGTATAGCCCGGACCAGCTACCGCACAGCTTTGTCGACACCTGGCAACTGCTGCAGAAACTTGGCGCCGCGGCGCTCGCCGGCTGCGATCTCGGCGTCGACGCCTCCAGCATGCCGGAAACAAACCGCTTTCTCTCCGACACCCGTTACCTGGTCGGTGCGCTCGCGGTGCCACGTGGCCTACCCCTTTTCCGCTGGAACGAGGCAGACAAGAGCACTCGTGAGGCGGCCCTCAAGGAGTGGCTGCGTCAGGGCGCCCCCTGCCTGGAACCGCTGCTGACCGGTTGTGCCTATCAACCACTGCTCGCCGACGCCTACCACGCGGCCTGTCGCGCCGCCGACAGCGCCTCGCGCCCTTACTCGCTGAATGCTTCGGTGGCCTTCCTGCAGGCGACACTTGCTGACTCAGCCGACAATCTGCGCGCCATCGTCGGCGCTTTCCACGACAAGCGGCTTGAGGAATACCGGATCGGCTTTGGCCCGCGCGACGAGGACGTCATCTACCACGGCGTGGTCTGGCCTTTACTGGGTATCGAAGACGAAACCACGGACGTCGCCGGAGAAATCGAGGGCGTACTACGCAAGACCGGCCTCAAGGAAGTCACCGTCCTCGACCAGCAGTTCCCCTATGAGTTCTGCGACGACTGCGGCGCACCGCTGTATCCCAATAGCGAGGGTGAAACGGTCCATGCCGAGATGCCCGAGCAGGACGACTCTCCCTCACAAACGCTGCACTGAACGGCGGCAGGCAAACGCACATGAGCAATAGCGATCTGCTGCAGCGCAGCCTGGCCGCCGTCTGGCACCCGTGCACCCAGATGAAGCAGCACGCGGACGGCGACAGCGCCCTGCCGATGATTCCCATTGCCAGCGGCAAGGGCGTCTGGCTGCACGACTTCGATGGCCGGCGCTACCTGGACGGGATCAGCTCTTGGTGGGTCAATCTCTTCGGTCACTGCAATCCGCGCATCAACGCCGCGCTGCGCGAGCAACTCGAGCAACTCGAACACGTAATCCTTGCCGGCTGCACGCACCAGCCGGTGGTCGAACTTTCCGAGCGCCTGTCAGCGCTGACCGATGGCGCGCTCGGGCATTGCTTCTACGCTTCCGACGGCGCTTCGGCGACCGAAATAGCGCTCAAGATGTCGTTTCACTCGTGGCGTAACCGCGGCCATGCCGATAAACAGGAATTCCTCTGCCTGCGCGGCAGTTATCACGGCGAGACGGTCGGCGCGCTGGCAGTGACCGATGTTGCCTTGTTCAAGGACGCCTACGCGCCGCTGATTCGTCCGGCGAGCACCGTGCCGACGCCCGACGCACGCCTGGCGCAAGACGGAGAAAGCGCGCTTGACGTCGCCCAGCGCGCCGCGGCGGCGCTCGAGCGTCATCTCGACGAGCATCACCCGCGCATCGCAGCCCTGATCGTCGAGCCGCTCATCCAGTGTGCCAGCGGCATGGCCATGTACGACCCGGAGTACCTGCGCCTGGCCCGCGCCCTGTGCGACCGCTACCAGGTGCACCTGATCTGCGACGAGATCGCCGTCGGCTGTGGTCGCAGCGGCACTTTCTTTGCCCACGAGCAGGCCGGCATCCGGCCCGACTTCCTGTGTCTCTCGAAAGGCATTTCCGGTGGCTACCTGCCGCTATCGATGGTGCTCACCACCGACACGGTCTATGCCGCCTTCTACGACGACCGCATCAGCCGCGGCTTTCTGCATTCGCACTCCTACACCGGCAACGCGTTGGCCTGCCGGGCGGCCCTGGCGACGCTCGACATCTTCGCCGAGGACCAGGTCATCGCAGCCAATCGAACACTCGGCGCGCATCTCGCCAACTGCCTTAAACCGCTGGCCGATCACCCGCGCGTGCAGCATCTCCGCCAGCGCGGCATGATCGCCGCTTTCGACGTGCTCAGCGACGATGCGCAATTCTCCGAGCGCTTCTACCGACAGGCGCTGACCAGGGAAATCCTCCTGAGACCGATCGGCAACACGATCTATTTCATGCCACCCTACGTGATCAGCCACGCGGAGTGCGAATTCCTCGTCGCGGGCGCGATCAGCGCACTGGACAGCGCGCTGCACCCATGATCTGGGACGAGCTGCAAAGCGAACTCGACGCCCTGCAAGCAGCCGGCCTCAGACGCCAGCGCCGCACCCTGGACCTTCCCTGCGGTCCGCAAGCGAACGTCGATGGCCGCTCGCTGATCAGCTTTTGCAGCAACGATTACCTGGGCCTGGCCAACGACCCGGCGCTGATCGAGGCGGCCTGCGTCGGTGCCAGAAACTGGGGCGTCGGTAGCGGTGCCTCGCATCTGGTCAGCGGCCACCTGACACCGCATGCCACCCTCGAGCAGAAGCTCGCCGATTTCACGGGCTTTGCCCGCGCCCTGCTCTTCTCGACCGGCTACATGGCCAATCTGGGAATCGTTCCGGCCCTGGTCGGGCGCCAGGACGCGGTCTTTGCCGACCGTCTCAACCACGCCTCGCTGATCGACGCCGTGCAGCTCTCGCGCGCCGACAGCCAGCGCTACCCGCACGCCGACCTGGCGGCGCTCGAACGCCTGCTTGCCGCCAGCCCGGCGCGCCGCAAGCTGATTCTCAGCGACGCGGTATTCAGCATGGACGGTGATCTGGCGCCCCTGCCCGGACTTCTGGACCTCGCCGAACGCTTCGATGCCTGGCTGGTGATCGACGACGCGCACGGCTTCGGCGTCCTCGGTGCGCAGGGCCGTGGCAGTATCGCGCATTTCCAGCTACCCGCCGCCCGCCGCCTACTATACATGGGCACCCTCGGCAAGGCGGCCGGCGCGGCCGGCGCTTTCGTGGCTGGCGACTCGACGGTCATCGATTGGCTGGAACAGAGATCCCGTACCTACATCTTCACCACTGCCAGCAGCCCGGCGACAGCCTGCGCACTGCTCGCCAGCCTGGCGTTGATCGCCGACGGAGATGAGCGGCGGCGTCGGCTGGGACAACTCATTGCGCAGTTACGCGACGGACTGGCCGACACACGCTGGCGCCTGTTGCCGTCGCCGACAGCGATCCAAGCGGTGATCATCGGCGACAACCACGCGGCCCTGCGCATCGCCAGCGCGCTCTATGAGCGCGGCCTGTGGGTGCCGGCGATCCGACCGCCGACAGTGCCCACCGGGACCGCACGCCTGCGGGTATCACTGACCGCCAGCCACACGGCCGAACAGCTTGCGCAACTGGTCGACGCGCTGCGGGAACTGGCATGAGCACTGCCGTCGGCAGCGGCCCGGATCTGGCCTTGATCCACGGCTGGGGGCTGGGCAGCTGGGTCTGGCAACCCTTGCTCGAGCGCCTGTCACGCAATTGCCGCGTACACTTGGTGGACTTGCCTGGCTACGGCCAGAACCCCGCTGCCGGCGACCCGCACGCGGCGCTCCCCGACTTCTCGGCGACGGCGCAGGCGCTGCTCGACGCGCTGCCCGAGCAAGTCACCCTCTGCGGCTGGTCACTCGGCGGCCTGCTGGCCATGCGCGCCGCGCTGCTGGCGCCCGAACGGGTGTCCGGGCTGGTGCTGGTCGGCAGCACGCCCAGTTTCGTACAGCGCAGCGACTGGCAGACAGCGCAAACGCCGGCCCTCCTCGACGGCTTTTCAGCCAGCGTGGCAGCGCAGCCGCAACAAACCCTGCAGCGTTTTCTTGCTCTCCTCAGCCAGGGCGACGCCAAGGCACGAGCGATCACCCGTACGCTCCTCGCCGGTCTGCGAAAAGCGCCCCTGCCTGACAGTAGAGCACTGCACCACGGCCTGGAATGCTTGCGCGAGGTCGATCTACGGCCACTGCTGCCGACCATTGCCACCCGCAGCCTGCTGATCCACGGTCGCCAGGACCCGCTGAACCCGGTCGCCGCGGCAGCTTACCTGCAGGAACAACTGGCGGACGCGCAACTGGACATTTTCGATACCGCCGGGCACGCCCCATTTCTGGCCAACCCGGATCGCTTCGCGCGACTGCTGGACGACTTCTGTCATGCCCCTGTTACCCCCTAAGCCGCGCGTTCGCGAATCCTTCGCGCGTGCCGCCGCTTCCTACGACGACGCAGCCCTCCTGCAGCGCCAGGTCGGCGAGCAGCTGTTGGCCGATTTCGCACCGCTTCCCGAACCCGCTACGATCATCGATGCCGGCTGTGGAACGGGCTTTGGTTGCCGCCTGCTGCGCGCACGCTGGCCGAGCGCCAACATCACCGCGGTCGACTTTGCGACGACGATGCTGGCCGTCGCGCGCAAGGATGCCGATAGCTGCCTGGCCGCCGACATCGAAGCGCTGCCCTGCCGCGCCGAAAGCTTCTCGACCTGGTGGTCGAACCTGACCGTGCAATGGTGCGATAACGGCAAAGTATTTGCCGAAGCGCAGCGCGTTCTGCGTCCCGGTGGGCAACTGGCGCTGAGCACGCTCGGTCCGGAGACCTTTTCCGAACTGCGCGCGGCCTTCACCGGCATCGACCGCCACCGCCACACCCTGAGCTTCAGCGAGCCAGAGACCATCGGCGCGGCACTGACGCTGGCCGGCTTCGCCGAAGTCAGGCTGCGACGGCAGACGATCAATATGCACTACCCGGATCTTAAGACCCTGCTGCGGGCGGTCAAAGGAATCGGCGCCAACTCGGTTGGTGAAGGCGCGCGCAGCGGCTTGCTCGGCCGTAATGCTTGGCAGAGGGTACAGGCCGCCTACGAGCAATACCGCACATCCGCCGGCCTGCCGGCCCGTTACGACGTCATTCTTGCCTACGCCAGGAAATGAGAGTGAACATGCAAGCTGGTTCCACGCAACACAAGCCCGCCTGGTTCGTCACCGGAACCGACACTGAAATTGGCAAAACCTTTGTCTGCTGCGCACTATTGCATGCGCTGCGCCGTGCCGGGCTGAGCGCGGTGGCGATGAAACCGGTTGCTGCCGGTTTCGACGACAACGGGCGCAACGACGACGTCGACCGCCTGCTCGCGGCATCGTCGCTGCAGCCGCCGCTGGAACTGGTCAATCCTTATGGCTTCAAGGCGGCAATCGCACCGCACATCGCCGCCGAGGAGGAAGGCCGGCGCATCGAATTGCCGCACATCATTGCCACTTTCGCGCAGCTGCAGGCTCTCGCTGACGCGGTGCTGGTCGAGGGTGTCGGCGGTTTCTGCGTTCCGCTGGGGCCAGGGTCCGACGCCGCCGATCTGGCAGCAGTCTTGCAGCTGCCACTAATCCTGGTCGTCGGCATGCGCCTTGGCTGCATCAATCACGCGCTGCTCACGCAACAGGCCATCGCCGCACGCAGCCTGCCCCTGGCAGGCTGGGTAGCGAATCGCATCGACCCGGAAATGTCGCGCTTCAGCGAAAATCTGGCAGCCCTGCAAGAGCGGCTCGCGGCGCCCCTGCTCGGCGTCGTCGAACACGGCACGACACCGGAGCAAGCGGCCCTGGGGCTGCGCCTTCCACAGCAAGGCAAGTGACGAGTAAGGCGATCGAAGCGCCACGAACAGCGCAAAAAAAGCCCGACCGCAAAACGGCCGGGCTTTTCTGCTTTCTGAAGCGCCTAACGGCCATGACACGAAGGGACACCCCAAGTCATGTAGGTCATGACCGCCCTCTCTTCCCCCGGCCCTTCTCCCGCAGAGGGGAGAAGGGAGTCGCGTGAGTCGCCTGCGCGACTCTCGCGGTAAAAGGGACTGCAGACTGCGATCAAGCGCGTTCGAAAATGACCGCGATGCCCTGGCCGCCACCAATACACATAGTAACCAGCGCGTACTTGCCGCCAGTGCGCTGCAACTCGTAGATCGCCTTGGTGGCGATGAAAGCGCCCGAGCAACCGACCGGGTGGCCGAGAGCAATGGCGCCGCCGTTGGGGTTGGTCTTGACCGGATCGAGGCCGAGAGCCTTGTTGACGGCGATGGCCTGTGCCGCAAAAGCTTCGTTCGACTCGATAACGTCCATCTGATCGAGCGTCAGGCCCGCCTTCTTGAGTACCAGCTTACTGGCCGGGATCGGACCTTCGCCCATGATCTCATTCGGCACACCGGCGACGGCGTAGGCAACCAGACGAGCGATCGGCTTCTGGCCCGCCGCAGCGGCGACATCTGCAGCAGCCAACACCATAAATGCGGCGCCGTCGTTGATACCCGACGCGTTGCCGGCGGTCACGGTACCGTCCTTGGCGAAAGCGGGCTTCATCTTGGCCAGCGTCTCCATGGTCGTCGTCGACTTGATGTGCTCGTCGGTATCGAAGGTCACCTCGCCCTTGCGGGTCTTCATCACAATCGGCACGATTTGCGACTTGAAGCGGCCTTCAGCGACGGCCGCCGCGGCACGCCGGTGCGACTCCACGGCCAGTGCATCCTGCTCATCGCGGCTGATATCCCACTTCTTGGCAAGGTTCTCGGCAGTCACACCCATGTGACCGACACCGAAGGGGTCGTTGAGCGTCGCCACCATCATGTCGATCGCCTTGGCGTCGCCCATACGTGCCCCGGAACGCATCGCCGTCAGCATGTAGGCAGCGCGCGACATGACTTCAACACCGCCGCCGACACCGTAATCGGAATCGCCGAGCAGGATGTTCTGGGCGGTGCTGACAATGCCCTGCAGACCAGAGGCACACAGACGGTTGACCGCCATCGCCACCGAATCCATTGGCAGGCCAGCCTGGATCGACGCCACTCGCGCGACATAGGCAAAACGTGAATCGGTCGGAATACAGTTGCCGACGGTGACGTAGTTGATCTGCTGAGGGTCGACACCCGAGCGGGCGATCGACTCTTTCATTACGATGCCGGCCAGTTCGTGCGGCTCCATGTTGGCCAGTGAACCACCAAAGGTGCCAATGGCCGAACGGGCTGCGCTTAGTACAACGACTTCTCTGCTCATGAAGAAACTCCTGTAAATAATCGATCAACCGCCTACCAGATTGGCAAGCCCAAACAACAACAACCACAGTAGTAGCGCACGCCCAATCAGACCGACGGCACTCTCCATGAAATCCACTTCTGCTTCGTCACCGACACCGCTGTCGGCATGGCCGGCGTCCTCGCGATTCGCTGAGGGCAGGCCAGGGCGCACCCCGTGCGCCCCCGCAGCGCCGCCCAGCAGGATACGCAAGCATCATCACACTTCCACTCGCTTTGCGTTCGCCAACCGCACAACGCACCCTCAAGACTGCCGACAACGGGGAAAGCAGCAGCGGTGACCCGCAAAGGTAGCCAGCCAATGATAGCAAAGCTTGGCCGTGCGAAGCTTCCCGAGTCGCCGATTTCTCGATCGCGCCTCCTCTGGCGCGGAGCGGCAAAGAAAGCGATGGGCGCATCAGGACCTGGTCGCTCATGCCAAGCGCCTGCCGAAATGTCCGTATAATAGTGCGCGAACTATCCAAATCCCATCGTCACATAGCGCGCGACAACATTCCGGTTCCAGACGAGCAGTGACCGCAGCTGCTCAAGCGGCAGGACGGCAAGCAGGGAAAAGCGTCTCATCTGGGAGGCTCGTGGCGAAATCTTGCGTGAGCGACATCGCGAACGCCTGACGGCTGGCGACGACTGGGTAGTCAAACGAGGACATTACCACAGGTATGCGAGGGCTTGCAGAAACGCGACCCTTCTCGCAAAATCGCTCCAAGCGCTTCCAAAAGGCTTTTCAGCATGGAACTATCGTCTGTATTCATCAAGACAGCGAAGGGCCTGGACGAGATCTCCACCCGCGCTCGCCGCTTGCCGTCACGCGTAAGAACAATGCTGATCATGATCGATGGGCAGCGAACAGGGGAACAGTTGCTGGCCCTATGCACCTCACCGGCGGAGGGCCAGCAGCACCTCGCACAGTTGCTCAACGGCGGCTTCGTTCGGCAGCTGTCGGCGTCCACCGGCGCCGCCCTTCCGACAGCACTGCCCGACGAGGACATCAGCCTTGCCAAGAGCTACGTCATTCGCACCTTGCACGAGTTGCTGGGTGCAGATGCACGCGCTCTGGCAGCAAAAATCGAGAAATCGGAAACGCTGGACGAACTGCGGCAGCACTTCGGTCAACTCCACCTGGCGCTCGGCGCGGTCCCTGACCGGAAGAAGGTGGAACAGTTTCTCCAGAAAGTCGCGCTGGTTCTCGATTAGCACGATAGCCGCGCAAGCATCTCACGTAATTCCTTGCTACCGGCGTGGGAGAAAGACCGGCAAAGAGAGGACGGGCATGCCTTTCAGGATGTCGGGCGTTCCTTCAGGCAGGATCGTTAGCGGGCAGCGATTTCGAGGGCGCGATAGAGGGACATGATGATCCCCGCGGTGGCACCCCAGATGAAGTAATCGCCGTAGGGCATCGCGTAGTAGTGACGCAGCTTGCCGCGGTAGTGGAGCGAATGCTGCTGGTGATTGGCAGGATTCATCAGGAAGGATAAAGGCACCTCAAACGCTTCTGCCACCTCGAAAGCGTCGAGCTGCAAATCGAAAGGTGGCGTCACCATAGCCACGACCGGCGTGACACGGAAACCGGTCGCAGTACGGTACTCGGGTAGATAACCAATGATTTCGACCTGCGCCGACGACAGGCCGATTTCCTCGCTGGTCTCGCGCAGCGCCGTATCGGCAGGAGAGGGATCGCTTGCTTCGCAACGCCCGCCCGGAAAACTGATCTGCCCCGGATGATCGCGCAAATGCGCCGTACGCTGCGTCAGCAATACCGTTGGTTCGCCATTGCGTTGAACAATCGGAAAAAGCACCGCAGCCGGCAGCAGCTCTTCGTCGCCAACGCCGTCTTCGAGGACACAGGGTGTGCGCGCCGGCGCGACAGACAAGACCTGCCGTACTTGATCCAGATCGACGGCCTTGTCACCTGCCTCTGTTGTAGCACCCGGCAAGGCCTCAATGGCTGACGACACGCTCGCCTTCCCGCTCGCCGTCGTCCGGCTCGCCGTCCTCGATCTCTGCGCGCACGGCCGCCAGCGCGTCGCGCAGGGTCTCGTCCGACAAGGCGTTGATCGATGTCGCCACCAAATCTGCCGACTTCACCGCCGTCGGTGGCAGCGCGCGGCTGTCAAGCGACGCGATCAGTGCGGCGGCGGCACCGACGACTTCCAGCAGCCTCTGCCGCTCGCCCATCAGGATATCGAGCTCACGGCTCAGCATGCTTGCTTCTTCGTTGCGCGGACGCATTATCGACTCCTCCTAGTAGCGCTTTCTGAGGGTCATTGTCTGACCGTCACGCTGCATTTCCATACGATTCAAGAAAGTCATGCCGAGCAACACGAACGGCATGTCCTGCTGATGCACCAACGCATCAATACCGTGCAGGACGATTTCGCCAACACGAACGCTGTTCAGCTGTACTCGAGAAACGCGTGCTTGACCATTCGCAGTGTTCACTATCGCCGGCTGGCCCTTGCTGGCGTCAATGCCGATCCGCCGCGCATCACTGGCGCCGAGCGAGACCATCGTGGCGCCGGTATCGACCAGAAAACGAACGCTCCTTCCGTTGATGTTCCCGGTGGTCAGGAAATGACCGTTGCCGTCAGCCGTCAGTACCGCCCTGCGACTGTCCTGCGCCGAAGAACTTGAGACCACGTTCTGCCCAACGCGCAGGATACGCTTCTTTCCCTCGCTCTCGATGGTTGCCGTTTCACGGTCGACGGCCAGTACCCGAACGCCTTCGCTGGTTTCCGTGCCGACAGCCACCGTTTGCGGAGCACCGCCGTCGATGGTCAGTAGCGCCTTGCCGGGAAATACGCCAGCCAAGCCGACATCGACCGCTTCGACAGCGGTACCGCCGGTGGCCAGGCAAAGAGCGACAAGCAGCCCCCGGTATCGCCAGCCGACTACTTTCGCGAAGCACCGCATGCTCATAGCCCCCTTTCGCCGCCAGTCACATTTGACCAGCGGGCGTGCAAGCATCCAAGGCATTTTGCCACACTGCGCCCACGGCGGTCGCGTCGGGCCAAAGCAGCACTTGCCCAGCGCACTTGCGAACCAGGCGATGACGCGCGGCGATCAGCGATAGACGAGAACGGGAATGGTCGAGTGCGTGAGCACCTTGTGGGTCTCGCTGCCGAGCAACAAGGCGCTGATTCCCCGGCGGCCATGCGAGGCCATGAAGATCAGATCACAGCCTGATTGCGTCGCCGCGTCGATGATCGCCTCGTAAGGAATGTCACTGGTCAGCGAGAACTTGTCGACCGGGACGCCAGCCTCCTTCCCCAGGTCGGCGACGAAGTCAAGGACTTGCTGCGCTTGCTGCTCGGCAAGTTCGGCAAATTTCTCGGGCGTGGTCGGATCGATCAGCGCGCCTTCGCCGTAGTAGCTGACCGGGTATTCCGGCTTGGCGAAAAAAGCGGTAATGCGCGCTCCGGCCTCCTTGGCGAACGAAACCGCGCGCCGAGCCGTTTCCTTTGAAAGATCTGATCCATCCGCAGGAACAAGGATGTGCTTGAACATGGCGCTTCCTCCACAGTGACGTCAATTGACAATTGACTATAGGCAACAAAGGTCACACCAATCTTGACGGAAGTCAAACGACAGGCCGGCTTTCGACCAAGTTGCAACCCGGAGAAAGCCGGCATCCTGGCGGTGAAAGCGATTTCCCGCAAAGGTAGTCAGCCAAAAGAACAGACGACCGCGAACTTTTTCGCCGCATCGCCGCCTAAGGGCGGGCAGGAAATCTACTGTCATCAGCCGATGCCTGCATTGGCGAGCCCTTCGGGGCAAATCAGGTCGTGTGTTCAAGGCACGACACCTTGAAAAACATTGTTTGATGTCGATCAACGCTAGCGGTGCTGCAGCGGCCGACAATGGCACCACTAATTTTGCGAGGCATCTCATGCACGAGATCAGCGAATTGATGACCCAGGATCATCGCTCTTGCGATGACTTTCTGGCTGCGATCGAGAAGGCTGTGGCAGACGAGGACTGGGAACTGGCACAGACGGAGTTTCCACGCTTGCGAGACGCTCTGCTGAATCATTTCGAGGCCGAGGAAGCGATTCTCTTCCCCCTCTTTGAGAAGCGCACCGGCATGTATCAGGGGCCAACGCAGGTCATGCGTAGCGAGCACATGCAAATGCGGCAGCTATTGGCCGCGGCGGAAACCGCCCTGGCCGAGCGCGATGTGGAGGACTACAGCGGCAACGCCGAGACCCTGTTGATCATGATCCAGCAACACAATGTCAAGGAAGAAAACATCCTGTATCCGATGTGTGACCAGCAATTGGCCGACCAGCTGGATGCGCTGCTGCCACAACTGCAGAAGCAGCTCGCTGGTCAGGCAAAAACGCCCGCATGATGCAGATGGAAAGCGACAGCCAGCCCCCCATCCTCCTTGACGCCCGCGACCTGGAGCCACCGGAACCAATGGTTCGCACCATGGAAGCACTCGACAAGCTTGCGACCTCGGAAAGACTGCTGGTGCTCCTGCCGCGTGAGCCTTACCCGCTGTACAGGGCTCTCCAACTCAACGGTTTCACCTGGAAGAGCGAGCGCCGAGCTGACGGCACGGTGGAAGTCCTGATCCAACATCAAGCGCCGTAACGATCATGACATGCCGAGACACCCCAAATGATGAAAGTCATGACCGGCCCCCCCTCTTCCCCCGGCCCTTCTCCCGCGGGGGGAGAAGGAAGGTTCGTGAGTCGCTTACGCGACTTTCACGGTAATGCAGGCGCTGCTATCCTTCGATCAGGCTCCCCCGCTCGCCGCGCCACTTCGTTTTTTTCTGACTGCACCGCTGTTTGCCGTCCTCGCCGCCCTGCTTGTGTTGTGGAGTGGTCCCGAGCTATTCGCCTCACGCTGGACCGGGGCCGCTCTGGCGCTGACGCACCTGATCACCGTCGGCTTCATGCTGCAGGTGATGCTCGGCGCGATGCTCCAGATCCTTCCGGTGGTCGCCGGCGCAAACATCTCGCGACCGCAGCTCCTGGCCACCCTGGTTCACCTGGCAGTCGCCGCTGGCGCGCTGCTGTTGGCGGCGGGCTTCCTGAGCTACCAGCCGCTGCTATTCGAGCTGGCCGCATTGTCTATTGGCTGCGGCGTCGCACTGTTCATTTTTGGCGCCGGGCACGCCTTGTATGGCGTGCCTTCGACCAACCCGACCATTCTGGGTCTGAAACTGTCCTTGATTGGCTTGGCGGTGACCGTGTGCCTCGGCATGCTGCTGGCCGTGGCTCTCGACGGCGCGCTGGCCTTGCCACTGATGCAGCTGACGTCGATCCATCTCGGCTGGGGTTTCATCGGCTGGAGTGTCGTTCTTCTAGCTGCCGTCGCTTTCGTCGTAGTACCGATGTTCCAGATGACGCCAGCCTACCCAGAGTGGTTCACGCGCCGCTTTTCCTGGTCGCTTTTCGCGCTATTGTTGCTGTGGAGTAGCGTCGATATCGCCGGCTGGCAATGGTCGTCACCCTGGCTCGCGGCGCTGGCGGTGCTCACCGTCGCCGCTTTCGCGGCGCTGACACTTCAGCTGCAAAGCCGCAGCAAGCGTGCCCGTTTCGACGCCACCCAGCATTATTGGCGCGTGGCGATGCTAAGCACGTTGGCCGCCTGCTCGCTGTGGCTTGCGGCAAGCAGTTGGCCGCCCCTTGGCGAGCGCTCCGAGTGGCCGCTGCTGTGCGGCGTCCTGGCGCTGTTCGGCGGCTTCATGTCGGTAATGATCGGCATGCTTTACAAGATCGTGCCTTTCCTGGTCTGGTCACACCTGCAGAATCTCGGGCGCGGGCGCGTGCTTCCTCCGAACATGAACAAGGTCATCGCCGGGGCCCAGCTCGACCGGCAGATGCAGGCACACTTCGTCGCCGTGGCGCTCCTGCTGGCAGCCGTGCTCTGGCCAGAGTGGCTCACTTATCCCGCTGGATTGGCGCTGTTGCTGGCCAATGCCTGGCTGCTGCGCAACCTGCTGGCCGCGGTCGCCTTCTACCGCCGGCAGCGGTTGAAGATCGTAGAAACCCTGACACTCACTTCCGCTGCGGCAGCGGCAGCCCGGTAATGAGTACCTATCTGACTCTGAAATACCTGCATATCGGCTGCGTCGTGCTGAGCGGCGCAGGGTTCTTCGTGCGCGGGCTCTGGATGCTCGGCAAATCACCGCGCCTGCAGCAACCGCTGGTACGCGTCCTGCCCCATATCGTGGATACCGTCCTGCTGGCCAGCGCCATCGCCATGGCCGTGATCAGCGCTCAGTATCCCTTCGCGGCCACCTGGTTGACCGCCAAACTGATCGGCCTGCTGATCTACATCGGCTGCGGGACCATGGCCTTGAAGCGCGGCCGCAGCCAAAGCCAGCGAGCGATCTTCTTCATCGCCGCGCTACTGGCCTTTGCCTACATCGTCGCCGTCGCTGTCAGCCGCAACGCGCTCGGCCCGCTGGCGTGGATCCCTTGAAGCAGCAAGCAAGGAAAGGCACCTCTTGCACCGCCTCAAACGCGTTGATGGGACATCAGTTTCTTCAGGCCGGCGGTGTTGAGAATGCGGATTTTTCTCTGGTGGACGGAAAGCAGGCCTTCGTCCTGAAAGCGCGAAAAGGCACGGCTGACGGTTTCCAGCTTGAGGCCGAGATAGCTGCCAATTTCGTCACGCGACATACGCAGGTTGAATTCGGCCGGCGAGTAGCCACGCGCCTTGAAGCGCTGCGAAAGATT